>Ga0123342_1004249_pt1 | contig 22065 bp, 13 predicted proteins | sample Turbeawhitnodule_FD_89960 | JGI IMG/M metagenome (GOLD analysis project Ga0123342, IMG submission 89960) | Root nodule microbial communities of legume samples collected from Mexico - Turtle bean Mexico white nodule | ecosystem: Host-associated > Plants > Roots > Nodule | place: Mexico: Nepantla...
AGTGGGCTTGACACAAGCCCATTTCGCTAATTACACTCCCTTTTATGCTGTGTGAACTTACTCTAGCCTATTTTTCTATTTGGACCCCCAAAGTGAGCCCAATTTATTTAAAAACATGTTTTTGTCTTTTAAGAAGACTAGAAGAAATAACATTTGATGTTCTGGTTTATGCCCAGTTCTTCTTCTTCTGAGGTTTGTTTGATGTTTGGTGGGACCTTGTCTTGATTGCTGAGATTATTGATCACAGTGTGAATTGTCTTTTGAGTCCTTGGTCATCTGCTTGACCACTTGATTTGTATCAGGTTGACTCCTAAGTTTCTTCACGAATGAATTCCTTACAAGTTAACTAAATAGTATCACCCTTCAATTCTCACATAGACCTAAACTAGATTGAACACGCGTCAATCTAATTTAACTTGAATCTCACTAGTAAAACATGTGTCTATTTGTTTAATCAGTACACATTTTGTTCCATGCGTATAATCCATGGGAATGGTTATATCCTCTCTCTTGAATCATGCGCTCAAAAAATTAAATAGAACAATCTGAACTAACTAAGAAACCGAAGTTTAAGATAAGAAAAACTCTCAATCATGTGGCCAAGTACAACCTCTCACAAAAACTAGTTTTCCAAGAGATTGGAAGATTAAAGCAACTGCTATAGAAAATTGAAAAATGAAACTTTTATTGATCAGAACCTCAAAAATCAATGGGGGAATTATAAAGGCATCAAGAAAAAAGGTTTAGCCTTTCGTGCAGAGGAAAAAAAATACAAAGATAAAAAATGTAGAAAAATAAACAAAGGAAACAACTTTGCACTCGGAGAGATTGGTGTATTTGGTGTGTTTCCTTGACTTTCCTTTAAATAGGACACAAATCAACAACCATATTTACATTCCATGGTGGAGGCACTACTTTTGGTGGAGAAGATAATGGAGAAGATGATGGAGAAAATCCAACTCCTACTTAGGTGGAGAAAATCTCTCATACTTTGCATAAAATCTTCTCAAATATTTGTTTATGTTTTGATTCAAAGAAACAACTTGGACGTTTGTATTTGACCCATTCAGAAAGGTAGACACTTCCTTCAAACCATTTACTCTAAAAACACAAAATTAACAAAAACAATAGTTAAGGCCCAAATAAACATAATTATAATCTTAATTAAAACAATGAATTTATTTATTATTACAGTCCAATAATCTATGATTAAGGCTATTAAGTGTTAATAAAATTGTGTTCATCAGTAGTGGTGGTCAATTTCCATCTTTTAAAATGTCCAAGAACATGATAAATTTCTCTTAGGATATAGGTACATATTTTACACACTATTCAAAGATGCCATCAAAAGTTATGTTGTCCATTCAGGGAGGAATTTAAAATAAAAAATAAAAAATGATAATTAGAGAGTTAGAGTGAAATGTATTGGAGTCCAAAGATAGTGTCACTAGTAAGCATATTGTGGGTACTTTCCCTCAACAAGTTCTTGCCAGTTAAGAAAAATAAATGACATTCATATTTGTAGCAGACAATTTAGGGTAGTTTTTGTTGATTACCAAATGGTTAAGTGGGAGGTTAGAGTCTTCATTAAGTCAAAATCCAAAGCTCAAAAGTAACGATGTACGTAATAAAGTTGTAATTTGATTGGTTGAAAATAATCATTAGCTTCCCAACTATTGCAAGGTATGATCACTGAAAGAGATGAAGTTTGGAGGAACGAAATTATAAAATAGTTAGAGGGAGAGAAAGAGGATTTTTTGAACTAGAGAGAGAAACGTAAAAGTTGAAATGAAAAAAAAAATGGTTTTGCAACTATCCTTAACACCTAAAATTTTCATCCTTGAAAATTGTCTTACCAAGAAAAGGACTAGTGTGTGATTCTTTTATCTTCTCTTCTATCTCCCAAATGGAATAATCCAGTATGAGATCCCACAATATTTTGACCATGTTTATATTGTTACCATGAAGTTTATTTACTTGAGAATATAAAATTCTAATTGACTTCATTTCAAAAGATAGATTTTATTTTACTTGCATTGAATCAGTTTCTATAATATGATTGAGATTGGGTACACGTGTTCTTAATTGTGATATATGAAAGATATCTTCAACCAGATTTACCTTCCGCAAATAGTCCATAAACTTGAAATTATAATCCTTCAAAAGCTTCATCAATCTATTTTTGTCTCATGTTTAACTCTTTATGAGCAAATAAGTACGAAGACTCTTATGATCACTAAACATGTGAAACTGAGTACCATAAAAATAGTGCATTGAGATCTTGAAGGCAACACCACTACCACCATCTATTATGTCATGAGTAGGGTAATTTTTCCCATAAAATTTTAGTTTTCTTCAAGCATAATCGATTGCTGTCTTTTCTTGCATCCGCACACAATCAAACTTATATGTGATATATTATAAAAAAATATTGTATAAAGAATTATCAATACTAGTAAACTATTATGACCAAGTTACCTTTATTTCAAGATCATATATCCTATAAGATTTTATAAAAAAAAAATAACTTTCTTTACTTGTAATTTTTTTTTTCTAAAGTAACTCCCAACACCAGAGAAATACTCAAAATCTGAAAATCTAGAGCAAAATACCTAAATATAACAAAAATCAATATAACCTTAACAAAATTGAAAGAATCATTTTTCTCAACTAAACTCATCAAGATTGATAATAAATTAAACAAAAAATAAAAATAAAGAATCTAGTTGAAAAGTTAATCGATTGAAAATTTCAAACTATTATAAGATGTAATTATATTTTAAAAGAAATGAGATATGGAGGAATTATAATAAAATAAAAAAAAAATTCTTTTGAAGTAGAGAAAGAAATGAAAAAAAAATAGGTTTTATAGAAATTATAACATATAAAATTTAATTAAAATTTATCATGTAAAACTTTGAATGCATAATTGCTATGAATGTAGACTTTGTATGTGAGTGTGTATTGATATAAAAAAAATGAACAAGAGATGATGAGAGAGAAGATGGGACCATGAAAGATCTAATATATGAATTTGATGTATACTAGCATTTCACAGTTTGCTTTTACACCTCTTATTATTATTTTTTTTCTCTCTCTGCTGTCTGTCTCTCAACCTAAAAATCGCTGTCTTTCGGTCTGCATACCTATCATCATCACCATCCCTCTTTCTGAAAACTCTGTCACCATGAGAGTGAGAGCCAAACTCTTGTGATCGCCACCACCCTCTTCTTCTAACCCTTCTAGCAAACCCAACCTCAAACAAAGAGAAAAGCTTGAGCGAGTGATTTTCTGACCCTCCTAAAACCTTGCATGAATGAATCATATTAATAGTGATAACATCACTGTTACCACAACAACAACACCACCACAACACACTCTTCCTCTCCCTCTCCCTGTTCTTCCACCATGGCCTTCCCTCCCTCTCACACCTTCATGTTCCAAACCCATGAAGATCACGACCACCACCAACTCCACCTGCGCTCCACCTCTTCCTCCCTCAACGCCTTCCCCTCTTTCCCACCCCATCACTTTCAAGGTAATCACAACAAACCACACTCACTCATCTCCCCTCTCTACAACTTTAATTCCATCTCAATTCTTGTACTTTGTTCCACACAGAAAACCGTTTGTATATGCAATTACAACCACACCATCACTATTTACTATAACATCTTAAATAGGCTGACATCTAAAAGTAACATGAATCATCTGACATCATTCAGTTTCAGCAACATCAACTGTTTTTATCTGTAATATCAAGAATCATGATGAAACTGTGATAACTCACACAATTTGAAACCTTGATGTGTATACATATATATCAAGTTTTTAAATTGCAGTCGCGGTTTGATTATGATTGCTGATAAATGTAGTCCATAGAACTACAGGCGCAGTTGCTTTGTGGTATCTAAGATCTTAGAAACTTTGAAACCATGGATTGTTTTTTAAAATCTTGATATTCTGGGATATATTATTTTTTTAAAAAATTATCTGGGTCATCTGATAAAGAAAAAAGTTTTTGTTTTTAGGTAAAGGAAGGGTGTATTTTTTTATTGGATATGTTGGTGTTGATTCTGTGTGGTGTTGAGGGGGTGGTGCAGGTGCAGGTTTCATGATGAAGCGATCGATGTCGTTTTCTGGCATAGAGAACAAGTGCGATGAAGTGCATGGAGACGACGAGTTGTCAGATGATGGATCTCAGCTAGGGGAGAAGAAGAAGAGGCTGAGTTTGGAGCAGGTGAAGGCACTTGAGAAGAGCTTTGAATTGGGGAACAAGCTTGAGCCTGAGAGAAAAATGCAGCTTGCCAAGGCTTTGGGGCTTCAACCAAGGCAAATCGCTATATGGTTCCAGAACAGGAGAGCAAGGTGGAAGACCAAGCAGCTTGAGAAGGAGTATGAAGTTCTCAAGAAGCAGTTTGAAGCTGTGAAAGCTGATAATGACTCCCTCAAGGCTCAGAATCAGAAATTACATGCAGAGGTAATTAATGCTACTTTTGTACCTTTTCTTTCAGTTTTCAGCACAAAACTTAGATGCACTTCTTTTATCTTGCTCTCCCATCACGATTGGAATTTCAATTCCACTATTCTGAAAAACAACTTACACTAAGATCATCAGATGGTTTACTTGGCAAACTTCAATTCTGATTGAAAAATACTATCGAAATTGCTTAAAGAACTGCATCTAAGTTTTATTATTTTCAATATCAGAAACGTGTGTTCTGACTAGTCATTGGTTTGTAGGACTAAGGTTCCTTTGTGGGTCTTGATAATAATGGTTTTCGAGAAAAGTGAGCTTGAAGTTTTTGAGATCTTGGGGGGTTAATTTGGTACTCTTTAAATCCTGATCTTGATTCAAAATATCATTAAACGACCATGTAATCTTCATAGAGTTTGTCGTGAATCCAAAATCCAAATGTTTGGTTTTGAACTGTATATGCTTAAACTTATATTTTTTTTATCTGTAAAAAATAAATAAAATAAAATGACACAATGATATTTTAGAGTATTTTAACTCTTATAAAAAAAAATAATCATGAAAATCTACTGATCTATATACATTCTCAAGATTCTACGAATCATTAAATCAATCTTCAAAGCAAAATTGTATTTTGTAAAGGCCCTCTTAGCCGTTTCAGTGCTCTTCCTTTTCCATAAACAATGGATGAAATTGATCTTTTTTTCATGTTTGAAAAAAGAAAGCTAGTCCTTTATACACACATTTGTGTTTTAACTATAAGAGGATCTTTGGTTCTTTTTTATTTTTGAGTTTTTGGTGTTATTTAGTGGGAAAACTCCATTTCACTGATTGAGTTATGATGATCCCAAGCGTTAGTGAGCAATTTTAAAGAGATTGGCTCCATCATTAACTTGCTTTTGGTGATTGAGTTGATCATTCTCGGGAGGTGTCAGTGTGACAGTGTCAGAACTGAGAGCTGCGAATTAACAGTAATGTTTGCTTTCCTTTTTCCATTGACAAACTCTGTGTTATAACTGTTCCATGTTGGTAGCTATGAAAAAGACAAGGCTGCATTTGATCCTTCACATGGAACAAATGTAACATGATGAAGGCTTGGAATCAAAAACCTGTGATGAAACTAACATGAACACACAGTTTTGGTTTTACACAGTTGTAACACTCCTTAAATGCATCGATTTATTTTAATTGTTTTTTGCTGATAAAAAAAACTGTGTGGTGTTTGCAGCTACAGAATCTGAAAAATAGGGACTGCTGTGAAACCAGAACAGTTAGCCTGAAGAAAGAAACTGAGGGTTCATGGAGCAATGGAAGCAACAACAGTTCAGAAATCAACTTGGACAGAACACCAGTGATGAACAGCCCTGTGTCTTCACAGAATGGAAAAAGCCTTGTACCAACTTCCCTTAAGCCAACAAGCATGACTCAACTCCTCCAATGCTCATCAAGATCAGATCTCCAAGATGAGAGCTTCTGCAACATGTTCCACAACATCGATGAGCAGCAGAATTTTTGGCCCTGGACTGAGCAGCAGCACCAGTTTCATTAATCAAAACTTGATGATTTTGGATATTATAAATGATTTGAAGTTGAAAAAGGTTGTGATGAGAAGTGATTAAGTTCATTAATTAGGCTTAGCTCAACTCTTTTTTCTCCCTACCAGTTTTTCAGTTTATGTTTATGATGTAGATTGGTGTATAAAGAGTTTGAACACATTTACTTGAGTCATGATCAAGAGAGGTGGTGAACTTTGAATAGTAAGAGCATCTTTTTTCTTTCTTTCTCTCTCTATCTACGTGTAACAAAAATTATATTCAAAACATCGTCATTAAATATGAAAATCTTTAGCATCAAAATTTAAGTAGATTGATTAGTTACAGTAAAGTGAATTACAAGTAATTTATTTTAAATAAATTTATGCAATTTAATGGATCAATGTTAATGATTAAAACATGCACTTACATATTATAAAAATAACGTATTAAAACGAAAATTTCGTGTTTAATTTTCATCACAAATAAAAATTATTAAACTAATAATATTTAAGTTATTGTGAATAAAATTACTCTCTATTTTAACAAAATTAGAAAAATTTATGCGAGAAAAAGAATTTGTACACAACTCAAGGCAATTAATTATTTTCTTTATTATCAAATTTTGGTTCTCTTTTAAAATATCAAGTATTAAAAAAGTCGTGTTATTAAGTAGCTATGTGAAGATGATTATATAAAAGTTGTGATATTTTTAGATCTGTTTGGAATTTGATTTTGATATTTTCATAAGGGTTAAGATATTTTTGAAATCTCTTTTATTAATTTAATTTTTTTAATAAAAAAATTATTACACCTTAACACAACTTTATTATTTTTTCGAAATAAAATCTTATGTTGGCATGAATTTTCTAATCTTGTAGTATTTTTTTTATATAAAAATTTTCATGTTGAATAACACTATATAATTTGACATTTTAAGTACAAATAATAACAATCTGCGATATATATGAAAATAAATATTGGTAAAAAAAAAATAATCCTATTTAAAGGACAAACTAAAAAGAGAAAAAAAAAAGTAATTATAATATTTTTTATATCAGCAATAAAGATTGAATAATGGAGTGATTCAACTCTTATACATACCTAAAAAATATGAGACAAATTCACTGATCTCTCAAATCAATAAATAGAGAGACAAACAAATCTATCACTAAAACTATGTGTTTGTGAGAAGTAAGAGGTGAAATGAGAGAGTGTTTAAAGAATTGATTTGAAACACATTTGTTTATGAATGAGATCTAAAAATGTGATTGGTGTTGCATTAAAGTTGAGAGTTATGGAAAAGAAATATGATTTGTGGTAATATATATATGGTGGCCCTAAGTGGATTTGCAGGTGTGGAATGTAGCATGGGGCCAGAGATGAAAATAGGATTCTCTGGTGGCATTCTTTAAGCAGAGAGATAGATATAAATGCATATTATTTTATTTGATGTTGGTGCTTTGGAATCATGATACAGTGTCATGGAAAATTGCATGGAAAAAGGTGTTTGGAGAAAGTTTAGCTAATGAGATAAAGCCCATGGCTGACTTCAGTACTCACGAGAGAGTGAGCCATGTCGTTTTATGGGATCAAAGAAACAGCCAAATCTAGCTCCCACTTTACCAAGACTACCATTCTCACTTTTCACACACTCCAACAAACAATAACAAATTAACAAAAATAAATTAAAATCTTATTTAATATAATTTCAATTTTTTTATTTTTTTTTCTTAAAAGGGATTGCGCGAACGTAGGTCCCCACTGTAACAAATTATGACGTAAGTTCTGTCACTTGGACAGACTTTAGAGAAGTACTCTTTCTATGTGCAATGAAAGTCACTTTCCTAGATCATAAACCTTCTTGATCATCGATCGATCCGTCCATATAAGTATATATAATTTTAAAATTATTTAATAATACAATCTTTAAATTATTACAACAACAAAAATTACTACAAATGAGTCATTGAGTGAGCTTTCCCAACTTTATAAAAACAAATTCCACCACATTTTGGAGACTTAATTAACTTGTCTTATTGATTAACAAAGTTATTATAATTTGACATTCTTTTCTAAGTTCCTCTCTTAAAGAAATAACAATATTTTAATACTAGTTTGATGATCAACTTGACAAAAAAATATTTTATTCTAATGAATGGTTTTTTTTTTCACTGTTGGAATGTTAAAAAAATAATTTAAAAAATGAAAAACGTGTGTGATTTTAGAAAATGATAAAAAAAGAAGGTTTAGTTTAATAGTTTATAGAGGAAAAAAGATTAGGGTTATAATTTGTTATTGGGAAGATAGGTTGCTTTAAAAAAAGATGTTTGGGAGTTTTTTTAATCTGACAAGTGAAACTACTTGATTCTGAATCCTAAAGAAGATCCCATGTGAGGTACTGCCACAACCAAAAGCAAAACCCTCTCTTCTCTTTCTTTTTTCTCTCTCCTAACTCTGCATCCTAAGTTTCTCAGTAGCTGTCTCTCACAGAAAGTTTTTCTCTGCTTTCTTAAAAACAATGTACACTTTTTTTTTTATCAGAAAAAAAAATTGAACCACCCCTTATACAATACATCTCTTAATAAAACAAAACAGTTGTACATGCACACCATGGTTAATTATTAGAACTAGCAATTTTCAACAAAATGTTATTTTTATTATAGTTATGAATGATTGAAAACTTATTTGAAGATTTATCATTAAACTAAAAATATATTTTTAGTTATATTTTATAAACGTATACTTAAAACAATTATTAAATAAAAAATAATTTTATAGATAAAAAAATAATTAAGACTACAACCCACTTGAAGAGATGTAATATCCAATCAGGTGTAATATAGTCACATATTATATTATTATGGTTACAATTGATGTAATATGTATCATTTTTACAGCATTTCACGATCTAACCGATATTACATTGATTAAGGTTTCAGCTAATATAAAATGCTATCATTTTTAAAATAATTTCACTGGTTTTGTTTCTTTTCCAACATGTATTTGTAAATTACAGACATACCAAATTGTCAAGAAAATAAACTTTTGTATTTATCGAGATTTGTCCAAACGAACAATTCAAGTTCAATATAATGATTGTCATTATTACATTTTTTTAAAATACAAGAAAATATATGAATAATTGAAATTAGATGTAGTATTCAATTTTTATATTGAATATTGAATGGGAGGATTTTTAAAAGACAAATAAGAAAAAAATAAAACAAGAAAAGTTAAACCAAAGTATGAGGATATGTAAACAAGACTTTGAACAAGACAAGCAACAAAACACTTTTAAAAATTCAAAGAAAACTTACTTATACTAACTATGAAGTATGTAAATAGAATCTACCAATGGTAAAAGGATAAAACTCCACAAGTATAAATACAATTTGCCACACCTAAAGAATCCTTAGTTTTGAAAGTTATAGTTTGAAATGTGAATGAATGCACTTTCATTTTCTCATTTTGTTTTTATTAAGTCAATATTCAAATTCCAAACACTTTTTAAATTTACTTTTCAAACTTAGAATTAGTATTATACGAATTCAAGTAATGTGATCATTTGGACTCTATGTTTGGAATTAAACCAACTTTTAACCAAGGCAAATTATATTTTTAATTTCTTATCAATTAATTCAAGTAAGTCGAGAATTAATACTCCTAAAACACCTATTGAATATATGACTCGAGCAAAATAAAGTTGCAAAAATTTAAAAGACAAACAAAACATACAAAATTGAAATAGACAAATGAATATCAGAAGTAGAAATCCTACCAAATTGAATTTGTGCACAAGTGAAATATGAAAGGATTAAACAAGATGTTTCAAATCAACTATAAAATTCAAATGAACCATGCTCTGAATACCACATGATATGAGTTCAATTTAGGATTACCACATGATTGAATTTAGTTTTTGTCCTTGAAGGTTGTCTCTCGAAGTTCCAAAATGAGAGAAGGCAGGTTGATCAGTTTTCTCTAAAGCAAATGAAGCAGTACAAAGTGGACATTCTTTGAAACATGGTCCTTTGAGCCTGTGCGAGGCAAAATGATATTGTAGACAATGTTATGAATTACTCTTCCTATGGGAACCAAGTTGAAAAATTTTAGAAAATTTCTTATCATAACATATGTTTTTGACGATGTTCATGATTTGCCATACAACAAGATGTCCACTTGTTCAAATATTATATCATCATCCCATTTGTTCGAGAATACTTCTCCTTCTTCATTCAAATAACCCACTTTAGCAATATTTGACGTGGAAATTCTTATTGACTTATAAGCTACTTCACCCTCATTACAATTTCTAGTAGATTATGTGTTTGCCAAAACTAGTGTAGGCCTAATGGTTCCAATGGTTTCTTAGAAAAAATAACTTAGTTCATCTCACCAGACAATAAAATATGTTAAGGGGGTATCTAGCTCGTTCCAGGCTTGAAAAGTTTAAGTACTTTTAGGAATAAAATGTGTTTCAGGAAACGTGGACATTGCTTCACTAGGATTGGAGATAAATGTTGTGGGTCGAGCAATCTTTTTTTGAGCCATTGATGTTCTGAGGTTGGAGTTTCATAGGAAAGAGAGATGAATTGTCTCAAAGTTTCAAACTTTATTTTTTAAAGGGAGGTGTATGTAAGAGAAAAGGCTTGAGGGAAAAAAAGTATCTCTCTTGATAAGAAGAGAATGAACAACTAAAACATTGGTTATGATTTTTCTATTGGACTATGTGGATGCATACATGACAACATGCACAGTTTAATGTTCTTTTAGTTATTCTAGAGATCATAAATAGAGGGACTTGTCATTTCATCATTAATGCTCCTAAATGCATGTGAGAGAAATTTATTTTAAGAAAAATATAATTCTTTGCATAAAGTAAAAAAGATTTTACTAGGATGAAACTATTGTCTTAAGGTGTGTTTTTCTTATTGTGTTGGATCTTTGTATCTAGACATTGTTAGGTGCCCAACCCTTTAGAGGCTTACTCTCACACAACCTGTGAAAAGTAGAGAAATCACAAGAACTGAGGGTGGAATTGATATTTTATTAAACTTTAATAATTTTTTCAAATATCAGTTTATTAATGAAACTAAGATGAAAATTTGATGTGTAAAACAATCAAACTCAAACTTTGTCATTTGATGTGTCATTTCGTATGCACTTGGCTAACTCAAGTGAATTATCTGTCTATGTTATTTTCTAATTGAAGATCAGACTATAAATTATGCATCTGATAGGCTACTCTAGATGTAGGTTTGACCTAACATGATTTATTAAACACAAGAGATACATTTTTCAAAATCTTTTTCAATGAGTTTCGTCTAATTAAGCATAAAATGATTTTCCTTAAATAATCTTATAATAGATATATATGACTGGACGAATCATGATTAAATGCTTATACTCTCCTTATTTTCTCCATTATAAGTGCTCACATCAAACGTGGATTTACAACTCAACTAAATCACTTGGCTAACTTATATTAGTGTTTGCTTTAACATGTGATTAGGTCATAGTTTTAGCGTCTGACTAACCAATATATAAGAAAATCAAATACCAAGTTTTAAGAGAATTTTGGTAAAAACCTTTTTGGTATGTACTCGCATATTAAGTCTTCTTCTTAGATTAGTGAAGATGATGGTAACATGTAATATAAAAGAGATAAGGGGAAAGTAAAACGTACACAACAATTTATATTTGCTCGTTTGTTGCAAAGACTACATCCAGTTCATGGCCAACCAACCAAGTTCAACTTGGCAAACAAATGCTGCAAAGTATGCGTTGAGTATTCCTTGGGCTTGTAGCCATTCTTGGCTAACCTTTAGAGTATTCTTGACACAAACCACTTATGGCTTAACTGAGTATTTTTAACACAAGTCACTTCTAACTTAACTGAGTATTCTTTGACCTTGTAGTTATTCATGGCTAACCCCTTGAGTATTCTTTCCTAAGGCCACTGTTGGTTGACCCTAAGTATTCTTTACACCTAGCCACTCTTGTCTAATTGATTATTCTTTCGGATAACAACCACTTCAGGTTGACCCTGTCAAGGAGTATTCTTTACTCAAACCACTTCTAGCTAAATCTGAGTATTCTTTGTCAAACAACCACTCCTGACTAAGATATGAAGGTTTGGTGTTTCAATAATCAACTGATCATTGGGTCTAATGCTTAGGGAGGATTGCGTTTGCTAATGAATACAATGTTTAGACTTTCTAGGCTTAGAGGGATGCTCTTAGTTGTGCAACATTTTGGCATCAAGTATTCCTTTGTGTATATACTTCTTATTTTTTTTTTTGTAAGGCTTTAAATAGATTATGGAAGAAGGTGTTCGCTAAAAGGTCGTTTATAGGTGTTGAGCATCTTTAGCTTCCATGTTTGTCCATTCTGCATCTAATGAGTTTCAATATTATTGTTGCATTTATTGCACATTTGATCTTTGCTCCTTTCTCTTCTTAAAATCCTTGATAATTGATAACACTAATCTCCTTTGGTAGCATAGCCTTTTGTACAAATTCATATTATCGTGCATTTCGTATAGGGCATGTAATTAGGCCCGAGTTGAAAGACTCGTTGTGACAAAAAATTGATGAAGAAAATAGCTTTAGCTCATACCTTGAGAAATCTTTTATATTTATTTTATATTTGATTTTGAACGAATCTCTTTAACAAATGGACATTCTCTAGAAACACAGAGTAAACATATAAATGTTTATTTTAAGTATGAAATTTGCTTTGTTGGTGAGTATCATCTAATGTTTGATGTATGTTTCATCCATTCTCATGCGTGGCTTATCAGACTTTGAGAAAAAATTGCAGAACAATATATTATGTCATACGAAACACGTGTATCCTATATGATGTGTTGTTTTCATAAAACTATCATCTTACATACTAAATATGTCATATTTTATATTTAGTTATTTTGAATCACTAATTAAAATATTAAACTTTTTTCTTAGTAAATGTCAAGATTATAATAATTTCTTTTCAATTGTTTTCTTTAGTCAATTTAAATTCTTGAAAATTTGATCAGGCGGAGTGTTACCGCTAACGGTATGAATTAGTTCCACCCCAAAGTAAATATAAAACTCAAATATAGACAATGAAATTAGGGTTCAGTATTTTTTTTATTTAAAGAAAATTGATGAATTGATTTTGATTTTGGTCTTTGTAACTTCTTTAATTGAAATTTTCATTTTATTGAAATGGAAAGAAATATATCGAACTTTATTTTTCTTCTAATGTAAACCTCTCTGGAGTATCTGTATCGGCAAATCAAAGTTCATAAAACTTAACTACGTAATTATTCCTTATCAAGACATTTATGTTTGAAAAATTAGCTACGGGTACATAATAATAATAATAATAATAATAATAATAATAATAATAATAATAATAATAATAATAATAATAATAATAATAATAATAATAATAATAATAATAAGAAGAAGAAGAAGAAGAAGAAGAAGAAGAAGAATAATAAGAATAATAATAATAATAACCTGTTGTCCTTAGTTCTCATATATTATTATACATGAAAAAATATTTATTAAAAGGGGTCAATTTTTAAATAATTCTCTATACATTTTACATAATTTGTTTCATCAGTAACTCTAATTTAAAAATTAGTTTGACTAACTTATAGGTTGATTTAACAAAAAAAAAAAACTTTATTTAGTATTTTTAATTTATTGTCATAAGTTAATTATCCAATGATCTATTTAAACAATCTTCCTTATTTAGTTAATATGAAAGTTTATTTTAGTAACTCTTAACTTATTTTTAGGTATTTATCTAAAAATATGTTCGGATAGATTTTTTTTATAAAAGGAAAAATTGAACACTTTTATAAATTAAATTATTTTACACATCAATAAAATAATTGGAAAATTTATACCAGAAAGTTTTAAACATTAGCATATGAATAAACTAAATTTATCTTTTAGAAAAAAAATAATTTATTTTATCCTTTTATTATTTTTACCTATGTAAAAAGTAATTTTAACTTTCAGAAAAAATAATTTATTGTTTATCTTCTTACTTTTTTCTACTAAAATTTCATGTAATTTTTTTTTTTTGTCTAAAATGACTAGTATTGATTTATAAATTAAATAATTCATTGAAATTATTTTTTCATAGTATTTATATAATAAGTTAATTTTAAATTATGATATAGAAGAAGCTAATTTTAGTTTATATGTCTCCTTTTGAAAGTGACTATAAAGAATTTCCTCCAAATGTTTCCTTAATCTGTTAAATAGGTTTTCATCAAACACTTTTAATCTAAGCAAGTAGGTTATAATTTTTGAACTTTGAAATTCGTAATATATATTATAAAGTTTGATCTAACTGGTTATAATTTGATGAAATGGACAAGAGGAAGCCTTGAAAAAATAAAAGGAACCCTGATAGGCATTGGTGGAACTGTTATGAAGCACGTGAAGAAGAAATGTACAAAAATCCAGCATTACAAGGTTGCAAAAGGATGAAGTGGCAATGTATTTAAGAGATTGGGGCCATCAAACTGACACAGAAACTGATAGTGAAGCCATTCCATGACAGCATATACAACAATCACCATTAATGGTTGCGTATCTGATTCATCCATTCGCCAACACATGTGGCCATTGCACTGCATGCATGTGTGCCTGTGTCATGCAATAAACATATTCAACAGACAAGGTACGAGTCATTAGTCATTTGTCTTCCTTAATTTCGATCACTGCTATCACTTGCATTTCCAGGAAAAACCAAAACATCTTCCTCACCGTTTCTTATTTCCTATATATCACATTTATTAAGGAGAAGTGAAAATCATGTGTTCTCTCTTATCCATCTTCAAGATTCGACTACCTCTTTCGTTTTTTTATGCAGATAAAATAAAAAACTTCATAATGTGTACTCAAGTTTACTGCAAAATACTTCTTTAACAATATCAAATTACAATATTTAAAAACGATCATCATAAGAAAAATATAGTGTTTTTCATATGACTCCCTTAAAATATTATTAGATTTATGAAGTTCATATTTTATGCGTTATATTGTTTGATTTTGGTTATATATGGTCATTGAGAGATCCTTACTTTTTTCTTTCAGATTTAATACCCTAACTTGTGTAGTACTACACTAGTACTCCTTAAATGTGTGTTTTAGTAAAATGAAGAAGTAATTGTGACTGAAATATGGAAGAAGAGATTTTTTTTTTTTTTTTATCTTTTGTATTGTTGTAAGTTAGATGTGAGACATTGTATGGATGTAATGCACGTAGAAGAATATGTGTGATAACTTAATTGGAATACTTCTTAACATTAAAGGTACGATGAATGTTAATATGATGTTCATTAAGATTTGATTGAGTTGGATATATGAGAGGAATTGACATCACGAGAGGTTGATAAATGTACATATTTGCTTACAACATTTTACACTTTGACCAAAGAGTAGAGAACAAGCTTTTGCGAATGTCTTAAAGTTGTTAAGGTACCACAAGACCATTCTTCAAATTTTAACAGTCTTGTATATATGCATGATTTGAAACTAATTGACTTAAAGTCTCATGATTGTCATGTTCTAATTCAACAATTACTACATGTGGTTATTCAGAATCTTACAAAAAATGTTGAGCATATCATAACTTGATTGCGTTCATTTTTTTAATTCAATATGTAATAAAGCTATTGAGCATCAAAAGTTGGATGACCTTTAAGAATATATTGTTATTATATTTGTGTTCAATTGGAGATGTTTTTTCTCCATTGTTTTTTTTACATCATGGTACATTTGGTTATTCTTCTTGTAAGAGAACTTAGACTGTGTAGGGCAATTTGTTGCGACAAATGTACAGTGAACAATACATGAAGATTTTGAGGGATATGTGAAAAATCAATATCGTCTAGAAGATTTTATTATTGAAAGATACATTTAAGAGGAAGCCATTGAGTTTTGTTCCAAATACATGTTAAAAGCAAATTATATAGGAGTTTTTGACAAATGTTGGCATTCCCGTAGATCAATAGGTAATTCCTCAAAAGGCATACATGTAGTAAACAATTATAGAGAAGATATTCTGCAAACACATTTATGTATATTGAATAAAACAAATGAGGTCTTATGGTACTTAGTTGCACACAAAGTCTTTGTTAAAGAAAGAAACCTAAGGTAATAAGATAAATGGGTGTCGATAAAGCTTAACAAAACTTTCATGTCATTCTTTAAAAAAGAAATCATCAATCATCCATCAACATTTGAAACATTGACATGTCTTGCAAATGAACTAAATTTTGATGTCTTATGTTTTTCTCACTATGAAACAAATGATTATTTATCTTATACATTTAAAGGATAAAAGTGCACTGCAACATAGTAGAGTCACTTTGGAGCAAAATTTCATACAATTATGTACTTCAAAAGATCAAAATCTTGTTGTGGGATCGATGTCATATCATGGTGTGATGGAAGAAAATTGGGAGGTTAGTTGCAAGTTTTTTGTACTTATATCTAAATACATATGGGTTGACAATAAGACTGATATTAAAATTGACAAATCTGAAATGACCTTGGCTAACCTTTTGAAGATAAGATATCAAGACGAACCATTTATATACATGTATACTTGTGGATTAATTTATTTGTTGACAAAATTATCATATTTTGGGATTTTTAATGACAATTCGTGCAAAATCATCGTCATTGACAAGAATTTTTTAATGACAATTTATGTAGAATTATCTTCGTTTCTCCAATTTTTTAAAAGTATTTTTAATTTCAATACGAACTTTTGATTATGTTATTGTTACTAAATTCATGTATAATTAATTTTTTTTAAAAGAAATTGTCATTAAAATGTTATTTCGTAATGACAATTTAGACTATCATTCATCTATTAAACTTATAAACATCTTCATTAACAACGTTGTTGCTTTTAAAACCTACCTTTAATTGTTATTAAAAGTCCTTTATACAGAAAATGATAATTTTCACTCTTTATATTTCAAAATGAATTGAAGATTCAAATAAATGAAATACATACTTAAAACTTTTTTTTAATATTATATATATATATATATATTAATTTAATATTAAGGTGTTCATTCATATTTAAATTTATCTTCAAAGAAAAAACAATTTGATAAAATAATCTATAATTTAGTCAATATAGTATTAATTAATTTTTATTTTTAAAATTGATTTATTTTAATAATTTTTCTGTAATTATAATTAGTAATTAAAATCTTGATAGTTAATATTAAATATCAATTTAAAAACTAGTTTATCAATTTTTATTATTAATAAAAATTAATGTAGATATACCAATAGATTTTTAGTTTATAAAATAATATTTAACTTAGTAAATATAATAAAAAAATTAAATTAATTTTTATTTAATAATTTTCTTGATAATAAATTTAAACTATATTTTAATACCTAAATAAAAATAATTTTATGTATATTAATTATTTAAACTTAATAAGGTTTAAGGAGGAGTGATTGTGATTTTCATCTTTGCTAAGCAATGTGCTTCATGCTTTTGTAGAAGTGGTAGTGGCAAGTGTTGTATATAAAATAAAACTCTAAATTAAAGAGCTTATATTAATGTGACAAGTGTTAACAGTATCATAGAAGATATTCTAAAAATAAAGTGTTAATGTTTTCTTATTATTCAAGATTAAAGCACACATGATTATTAGATCGGTCAACTCCAATATATATAATTAATCTTTTCATTATCATAAATTATTGTTCAGATCTCTTGCTTCTTCTCCAACATCATTATTCACTCTTTTTCCAAAACCATGTTTGGCTTTGCTAATTACCATTAATTAAAAAAAAATTAATAAAATAATTCTAATTTTTTTTAAGATGATCTAAAAGTTCAGATTTTCTCTTGTATTTTTAGTTTTATTCCATTTAATAAATCTTCAAAATATACTGGTTGATTTCTTAATATATTTTAAAATATCAAAATCAATGTATTTTAGAGTAACATTAAAGGAACCAAATTCGAGATCTACGCATAACCCTAATATGGGATCCAAAAATTCTATAAATTTTGTTCATAATTAATTTTTTCAAAGAGTATATAACTAATTTTTTTTTTCTTCTAAATCACATTTTCTATCTATAATATTAGAATTTGAAACATTGGTTAACCTTATTCAATACTATTTTAAAAAATTCTCTCAAATACTTCAAATAATTTAATTCATTCGATAAATAAATAAAAACTTTAAAAAATTTAACATCACTATTGAAATATAATTTAGATAATGTATATACATTTGAAATGTGTGTTTGTGTGTTGAACTTATGATGAATTTGTAATCAAATATCTACAAAAGAATCTTTCTTTATCATGTGAATGTTCTCTATTATATACCTATCATATTTATGATTTATCACCGACCATTTTAATTTAAATTTAGCAATCTCTTAAGAAATTAGTTTTAAAGTCTACTCAACTTTCATCAAACCCTTCAATCATATATTGTTCTTACGAAATGTCTTAAATATAATAAGGTTAAAAATAAAAACTATTCGTTACGAAATGTACCTTATAATAATATAACGTTGGATAAAATTAAAAATAAAATAAAAAAGTTCTATTTGATACAAAATGTCTCATAATAAGAGAAAGTAAAATTAATAAGCGAAACAATTAAATTTTTTTATCAACAATAAAAGAATAAATAAATATAAAACACTTCATATATATTTCAATCCTATTACAATCTCTATACAATCTATATAAATAAATTAAACATTGTGAAATAGTACACATTAAAAATTGGAGGAAACTTTTTTTTTTTTCATATTTGAAAAAAAGTAGAATGCATCTTTTGACCTTACTTTCTAAGGATGGTGACTGAACTTGATTTTTAAGTGGAACCACTTTTTTTACATTACTTGATATATTTATATATTATCTCTCATTTGTGCTTCTTTCTTTTCTTCTGGGTCTATATCACTAAGTGATAAGGTAGAATGTTCAAAGCTTTCTCAAATTAATAATATATAGATTATATCATATATATATATATATATATATACATATAGAAAGAAAGAAGGAGAAATTAAATTAAATCCATTTAAGTTTCATGTTATCTCATTTAATATCTTTTGAATTAAATCATATATATTTTTTCTAAACTAACTATTGAATCGAAAAGTTCCTATCTTATATACACATTTAAATTATTTGATATATTTTTATGTAAATAAAAATTAATGTATCATATGCTTTTCAAATTATGATAAAAATATGAGTTATTTGATAGTTTTAATATTATAATTCAATTTTAGCAAAATTTAACATAAATAATTGTGATGATATTGAATGATTGAATTGACAAAATATATTTTTGTATAAATTTATTGATGATGTAATATGTATATTATGCATTTGAAATTCGTTTGGAAAAAGATAGCAAAGAGGTATAATAAATATAAGGGAGTATCTTATATACAAATAGTTACACTATATAAACTTCTCCCCTTTCCTTATAAATAACACTTATGTTGTATGATATTGGATTGTGGCAGGCCCATAAGTCTAGGCCCAATATATAATTTTTCCCTAATACAAAGGCAATTTCTTCCTGCACCTCCAAGGCACTTCATTAAAAAACGTGAAATGACAACTTTACCCTTTTTTCAATGACATTCTTTTTTCTCTTCTTTTGGATTATAAAATTCTGAACTTTACAATTTAAAATACAATTTTTTATTCCAAATTCTAGAGTTTGAAAAGTATTTTCAAACCTAGAAAACACTTTCTTGTCTTATGAATATTAGGAATTAAATTTAATGGCTTTAAAATTTGGAAAGTAAATTCTTGAGTAGTGTTTAATCAGGATTATGAGAAAAAGGGAAAAAAAAAAAAATGAAGTTAATAAGTAAATTTTATATACAAAAGAATGAAAGGGAAAATGAAGTTATCAAATAGGGGAAGTTAAATAGCAAAAGTGTAGACCAAACAATGCTCAAATTTCTTTGTACCTTTTTATCAAAGCCCACTGATCAGCCCAACCAGACTAGTTAAATAGGTCCAACTCTGTACCCAATTATATCCAATTCAATTAATTTAATAATTTCATTTTTTAACCTTATTGATTTAACTAACTAAATAATCTATTGATAAACATTTTAGTAATTGGTATAAGGTCCTATTCATGAACCTAAAAAAGTTTTAAATATAAAACAAATTGTAGTATAAGGGTATTTAAATATTAACAAAAAATTATTAAAAATTTGAAGTTAATTATACAGTATTTAATATGACTTATTAGCTATTTTAGTTATTAACATCAGAGTCGTACACATGATTTTTTTTAATATTATCTTAATTCTTATTACAAGACATATTTTAGAGGAGACTAATGGTCTTTTTTGAAGACATTTTATAGTTTCTGCACAATATTATATTTTTTTTCATTTTTTAATTTTATAATCCATTGATCTTAAAAACTTTAGAATTTAATTTTTTTTTCTGAATTTTAGAATAAAAAAATATTTTTGGATTTAGAGTTCAAAAAGTATTTTCAAATTTAAAAAATATATTTTGAACTTTAAAATTTGAAATACAATTTGTTTTTTAGATTCTAGAGTTTTTATGAGGTATTTTCAAACTAAAAAATATCAAACATCAAATATTTATACATTTTAAATATTTTAAAAGTGACATTATACATCAATAAGTTTTATTAAGAAATTCAAATGAAAATAAATTGTATTAAGAAAATATAAAAATATATTCAACAAGTTTATTAGGGTTAGGAGCCTTTTTCAAAAGCCTCATAACAGACATTAAAAAAAAGACAGATTTTTTATTAGTAGTAATAAATGATAATTTATCTAATTAGAGAGACTGGTCCTTTATTTATATTTATTATAATTTATCAATAATTTGTAATATTATAAATGAATGTGGTCAAGATTATAAAATAAGAACATGTACTTTTTAATGAAATTAATATTTAGTTTCCCACATAATTAATTGGTCAACATTCAAAACTTTCACCATTTCCCACTAAACACATACACCTCCTACTATTTGTCTATATTATTACTTATATATTTTAAAGATAAAATTATAGAAGCACATGTTATAAATTTTTTTCCTGAAAATACTAGAAAATATAATTGATTAAAAAAATACATGAAAATCTAAAAAAACGTAAATGTTTATTACTTTTATTGTAATTATTTTCAAATTCATTATGTTATTGTCACATTCTTTTGATGACTAATTAGAAGAGTCCAGTAATAAAATCAAATTTTTGTTATTCTTACCAAGTCATTTATTCTTTCTTAAGTTTAAAGAAAGTCTAAAAGAGATAAAAAAAATTGTATTAGATAATTCTTCTTTCAAACAAAATATTAAAGTAATTTTTTCAACTTTGTTATTTTCATGTGACGCCAAACTATTATTGTAGAAGCAATATATATAAATTATTCACACTAATAACAAATTCATATATTACTTTATTAATTACACATTAATTTTTTTAACTTATAATAATAAAATATAATATTAATCAATTTTAAATTAATAATTATTCAATCATTTTACAAACATATTCAACATAATTTATATTCTTCTTATTTTTTTCCCACTAATTCTATATCATCGTTCTTATTAATGTATATTCCTACACTATTTTTTAAAGTACTCTGAATAATGTATATATGTATGCAATTGTTTTATTTTTTTTTTAAATAAAAGCTTTCATGTTAGGTATCACTATGCCACTTAAGATCTCAGCTAGGCTGAGACCTCAAGTAACAACAATCATTTACCATCACATGAAAAAAAAATATTATTAAACAAAAGAAAAAAGAAAAGAAAAATAAAATACAAAAATACGGGGGGACTAGACCAAAACCCATATGTTAACAAAAACAATACATAGGTAGACTATACCTATTCATAAAGAATTCTAAGAACAGACAAGGTGGAAGCCTATTATACCAAAGAAAAGGTTCTCTATGAAAAAAATCCTAAATTAGCCAACTTATCAGCACACGCATTTCCTTCACGAAAAATATG
>Ga0123342_1004250_pt1 | contig 22062 bp, 15 predicted proteins | sample Turbeawhitnodule_FD_89960 | JGI IMG/M metagenome (GOLD analysis project Ga0123342, IMG submission 89960) | Root nodule microbial communities of legume samples collected from Mexico - Turtle bean Mexico white nodule | ecosystem: Host-associated > Plants > Roots > Nodule | place: Mexico: Nepantla...
AAATTCAAAATATAATAAGTACTAATACTAAATAATATAAATTTTAAAAAATACAAATTATAATACATAAAAAAACATACAAATTCAAAATATAATAAATACTAAATAATATAAAATTTAAAACATACAAATTATAATACATAAAAAAAAAAACAGCACACCAACCTTGTGTGTGAACCAACGTTGGTGGTGAAGAGTAGCAGGGGAGTGCGAGCAACAGCGGTGGTAGCGGAAGTGGTGGCGGAGCAGCGACGGAGTAGCCAATGGAACAGTACCTTCGACCACCAATGCAAGGAAACAAAAACAATTTATAAAACGGGCATTTGTGAAGATGGAGAGGAATAAAACGATTCAAAAACTTACAAACTTATAATGAAGACTACGAAAGAGATGAACTTCTTCGGCCAACACAATGAGAGGCAAACATAAAAAGGATGAATAGTGCAAACGAGAGGCAAGAATAGAAAGAAACTACGAAAGTGGTGAGGCACGCTAAAAAAAGTTAGGGTAAAAAGGATTTACAAATGCGGTTTTACAAATAGCCGCATTTGTAAATCAAATTAATTTAAAAAATGTCATTGCGTTTTTTACGAATGCGTTTAAGCGCAAAACTGCACTAAATAAAAAACATTCTTTTCTTCATTTTACATTAGTGAATTGTCATAATTCTCAAGTACCAGTCAACATTAAGATCTCTTAAAATTTATTATTTTCTCAACAACTTCCTCACATTGGGTATTGACAACTCTAAAATGATTTTCTACTTCGTGTGGTTGTACAATTTAGACAAAGTTAAGCAAATACATACTATCCAAAAAGAGATAATATGAAAATTTCACCATGAATAAAGATGTTAAAGTTGATGAAAATGCTTATTGAAATTATAGAAAAAATAAACATTACAAAAAGCAACTTCATTATTCCAAGCTCAACAAGATACTTAAGAAGTGACAAAAGATAACTATATTCTTCACTTGAGTTAACTTCTAAATGAGAAAATGTGTGTGTATACATACTTCTTAATTTTAATTTAGAATATTCATTTTTTTAAATAAGTATAATTTAAATCTATATATTTTACAAAATATAATTATTAAATTCAAATTTATCATAATAATTAATTATTATAATGATTATTAATAAAAATATGTGTGTGGTTATAATAACCTAAAATTAGAAATAATATTATTATTACACTACAAAAAATCGTGTTAATGGTAGTGATTTTAATATGGTGGTTTTACAAAATTGTTATAATTCTCAAGTACAACTCAACATCAAAATCTCTTAAAGTTTGAGTTAAAACTAATTTTTCCACGACAACTCCCTAACACTAGACATTGACAACTCTGAAAAGATTATCTACTTCGTTCACTTTGCACTTTAGGCAAAGTCAAACAAAAACATATTATCCAAAAAGAGATAAGTACATCCATTCATTAGGAAATTACATAAAAGAAAAATTTAATGCATCTTACTTAATCAAGATCTTTAGACACAAAAGGATATCTGGAAGAGGTAAAACTTCTCAACTAACTTTCTTGAGAATTTACAAAGAAATTTAAGAAGGAGAAGAAGAAGAAAATGAGATCCCATGTTGTATTGTGGAAAAAACTCTACTTAAATTTTTGCTTCCATTAAAAACTTCATAAAAGAACATTGTTCATGTTTTATTAATTAATAAGAAAATATTGGTTAAATTCTCTATATGTGAATGTACGATTATCCTCTCTAATGAACCTCAATATGATCTCTTAATTATCATGCAAAGTATTCCTGTATAACCATATCCAAAAGTGACTGTTTGACAAAAATTTCCGATTATTAGTTATGAGTGGCAGTTCAAAAAAATACTCATTTTAATCATAAGTAACTTGTGTATAAAATATTTTGTTAAATTGTGAAAAAGTATTTGGGGAAGACTTAAATGACTTGTACCAAAAGCTTATTTAATTCAATTAAATAAATATAATAATTATTAATATTTGTTTTTCTATTTAATTTAAGAGATAATGGAAAGAAAAATTAAGATTAATTTCTATAAAATTAATATTTTTTTTCTTCATTCTTCAATTTATTAAATTTTAAAATGTTACTCCTCTTGATGGAACAAAACATGTCATAAAATCTATGGTTAAAAGGTTGATTTCTAGTTCAAACTCCTCAATCTGTGCATAACTCCATTTCTCCGTATTGCTTGTACAAAATTCAAATTCAAAACACTCAGTGAACAAAGAAGTAGGGGTATATATAAAAGGAACCCTCAACAAAATTTCATTCTGTCCCACAACACTTTCCCCACTCTTTTTCCTTTCAATTCTTCACTCTTCTTTTCTTCTCCGATCTACACTTTTCCGAAATGAACCAAACCACCGTCGCCAACTTCGAAAAACCAATAGGATGCTACTCTCCATCGGTTCAAGTATTTCTCATTTCTTCGCCTGTTCCTGCTATTTAATTGCTCGCCTTTTGATTTTCGTAACTGAATTAACTCGCATTCGCAAATGTTAGAGAGAAGCATAGTTCGATCGATTTTCGTAACTAAATCAACTCGAATTCGCAACGTTAGGGAGAAGCATTGTTCGATCCACTGCTTTACTGCTTGTGTGTGTTTTCTCTCATTTGTTGTGATTGGTTGCGGATTTCCGGTTAGGTCTTGGCTGCAGCTTCAGGTTTTTTTCTCGCTTTGTTGCGTGGATCGGCTCATGTTGTGGACAATTTTGACCTAATGTGAGGGGAAAATTTAAAACTAATTTCGCAGGAATTTTTGTGTATTTGTTTTGTTTTCATAACGCTTGTGTGTTAAGGTGCTAGGAATTCAGTGAATGTTAGTATTTGTAGTGCCTGAGTGATGGAGTTTTCTTTATTGTTCTTGTTTTTTTTTTGTGATGAAGAGTTTTTGAAGTGGCAAGTGCCGAGTGACTGAATCTGTTTTTGTGATTAGAGAAGTGAGATTTGTTTTGTTAGTTCTTGTGTATTCATGCGTGTGATAATATATGTAAATTCTGCTTTGTGGAAGTTTTTATTTCAAAGTACTGTTGATATAAGCATTTATTGTCTGACAAGGGTGTTAAGCTTTAGAAGTTTCAGCTATTTGTTTGTTTGCTCCTGAAATGTAGGAGCTTATTGTTATTGATGATGTGCTCTCGGCCATGGTTGGCATTGAAGGACGGTACGTCTTAATCAAAACAGTTCGTGGAAAGAATGATGATATTTCTTTCCTGGTCGACCCATCAATGGATTTGGCCCTGCAGGTGAGATTTATCATGATTTCTGTTACCATATTTGAGCTTCAATTTTAACATTAGGTTTTAAACCTCCACATTTTTCAGTTGCAAACTATCCGAGCCAAATTGGAAGTGCTCTTTACTCAACTTTATAGGGTGTTCAATATGTACAGTATCGTAACGTACTGTTTTACTAGTATTTTCTTTCAATATTTTTAACTTGTAAATGTTATTATTTTAATGCCATAGACTCTTGTTCGGGATGTGAAGCATCTATCTTATAATTCAAATAATGCATTTCTTTTACTGAAATTTATATCTTGATTTTTGGCAGAAGTTCAAATTAAAAGATATCTATTTTTTTTTCTACCAATTATGATTTTAAGTTTCACATCATTTAAAAGTTTGACCTGCAATTGTAATTGGGCCCCCAAATTGTGGATGCAATGAAGACACAAAGTGGTAAGCTAAAGTAAGTGGAATGGATAATAGAACTATTCTGTGACTGTGTAACTTTAGATTATGAACAATGTTGATGATGCACTTCATGTAACTGTTTCTGAGACAATTTGTATATTGCAGGAATTGGCAAAACGGATATTTCCTCTTTGCAAGAGTTTTTTGTTGATTGACCAGTTTGTGGAGTCAAGGTCTCAGTTCCAGAATGGCCTGGTTAATCATGCTTTTTCTGCTGCACTGAGGGCACTTCTTCTCGTAGGTTTTCCTGAATAGTGAGTCAGTTGGTCTTACATTCTGCATGAAATGGTTGATTGTTACTTTATATATGTGTATTCACTTTTGTAGCAGGAAATAACCTATTGTTGGGCTATCATATGTTTTGAATGTTTCTTGTATTGTGCTTTCTATTTGCACAAGGTCTGAGTATTTTCATCTGACATTTAGATTGAGGTGTCAATAGAATACGTTGAATTATTTTAGTATGAAATTACAAATAATTACCAAAAACGAAACCAATGCTTGAGGCTTCTATCTAGTGTGGTTTGGAAAGGGTAGATGTATTCAGCCAGTCAGCCCTATTCCAGCAAGGGGTGGGGGTGCTTCCTAAATTTAAATCTTACCCTTAGGGCACAAGGCAACAACCTTACTATTGAAATCCCACATCGGTTAGAAATATATGACCAATTTAGTTTTTGTAAGGCTTGTGTAATCCTTACTTTGTAAGATGGTTTTTGTACAATTGAGTTAATCCTTAAGCTCTAAATCTAAGATTATCAGAGCCTATCCTGGATTTGTTATTGGACAACCTGTATTTGCCTACATTCTAGATGTCAATTGCTACTTCCTAGTCATAGGGGGTATTGTTATTGGGCAACCTGCATTTGTCCACTCTCCAATTGTGTAGTCTTGGGTGTGAGGGGGGCATGTGGAGATCCTGCATTGACTGTAGATATGACCGATTTAATGCATGCATAGCTTGGGAAATCCTTAACTCACAAACTAATTTTGTTGAGTTTAGTTAGGTCTTAAAGTCCAATTATAGATACTTACCATTGTTCCAAGGCCTTCCTCCCAATAGAGTATCTCAATGTAACCAAAATTGATGTCGGTTATGCTTGACCATAGCAAAGTATTGGGAACAATTACCTTTTCCTCTTTTCTAAACAAAAATTAGTAAGATGAAATTACTTAACCATCAAGAGTGCAAAGGTGAAAGCTCAAAAATGAAGGGGGGTGGGTGAGTACAGGAGATCAAATGGAAGTTAATGGATACTGGCTACCATATATTATTATATTTGGAACTAGTCAAACCTGGCCATAAAAGTTTAGTGTAAAACTGTCATTAGAATAAACCAACAAGTGATAATTTTTAGGTAGATTCTGTTGATTGCCATGTCGTTCTGTATTCTTGTTCCTTTTGTGTTGGAGTTTCTTGCAGGTGCTTTGTACTAGGCAATAATTTGTAACAGAGTATTGATGCTTTCCTTTGTTGCAGTTCTGCCAAATCATATTGCTATGATTGAAATACACTATTTGTAATTAGAACATACTTTTATATTCATGGGGTTATCTTTACCAGGATTACCAGGCTATGGTGGCTCAGCTTGAACACCAATTTCGGCTTGGGAGACTTTCCCTTCAAGGATTGTGGTTTTATTGTCAGGTACAGATTTATCTTTCTTGAGTTCAAGTAAATATTTTCCAAATGCTTTCTAATGGTTATTTTAATGATATTTTTCAGCCCATGATGAGGTCAATGCAGGCATTATCCACTGTCATACAGAAGGCTTCAGTTAGCAACATTTGTGGGTCTGCTGTTCTTAACTTACTTCAGAGCCAGGTAATGAAGTTCCCTTGTAATTCTTACCATTCTCTGTATAAGTCAACACTTCATTTAGTTTCGTGAGTAAGTTTTTAAGCTCTTAATTCTCTCTACTATGGCCTCTACTCTATCTAGGCAAAGGCTATGGCTGGGGACAATGCTGTGCGGTTGATGCTGGAGAAAATGACACAATGTGCAAGTAGTGCTTACATGAGCATATTAGAAAGGTTTCTCCTTGCTCCTCATCCTTCACTATCAAATATATAGGTTGCTTTCTCTAATTCAATTTATCAATTCTGATAATGTATTTATAATTTTACCTGTATCTTTTTCACAAACAATACAAGTAAAACTTGTATTAGTCAATGGTTGTATTCATTAATTACAGCCGCATACTCAGACATATATTCCCCTTTTCTTGATCAAATTAGTCTGGCACCAAACTTTCATGGAAACACACCATCCATGGTTGCATCTCTTTTTAGTTTTGGGCTTCTATTGATCTTAGAGAATGGAAGTTATTGATGGAAGAAAGTAGAAAAATGTAGAAAGTTGAGGTTAGTTAAGTAATTATTGTCTTTTCTTTGGTTTGGATCTTTAAAATAACCCAAAATTAGAGGTATATTTTGGCACAGGAGTGGAAGATCATCATTTTCTTTTTCTCGTCCCATTCCCGTACAAAAAGGCCTTTGGTGCAGTAAAAAAATTATTTAGCACTTTCACATAAAATTTATCACTGTGCTGACTTCTCTTGTTAATAAGCTTTAGTTGACCCTATTTAGGATTTAATTTTCTTTTTAACTTGGGAATTGAACAATGCTGCAGATGGGTTTATGAAGGTGTAATAGATGATCCTTATGGTGAATTTTTCATCGCAGAGGACAAATCTCTTCAGAAGGTAGATCAAAATCTTTATAACGTATAACTACCCAAAATATCAAAACCTGTTTTTTCATATAGTCTCAGTTTAAAATTCTCTATAGGAGAGTCTCACCCAGGATTATGAAGCTAAGTATTGGCGACAACGTTATAGCCTTAAAGATGGAATTCCTAGTTTCCTTGCAAATATTGCAGGGACAATTTTGACAACAGGAAAATATTTAAATGTCATGAGAGAATGTGGACACAATGTTCAGGTTTGTCACTGTTGTGTTTGTACTTTGTATTTAGAATTAGTTTTTTGTTTTCTTTGACTTAAGATCAGATGGTGGTAATAAAAATATTCTTTTTTTTAAAAGTGATTGCTTCACTGAATACAAGTACTTTTTACGTTAGGTCCCTCCATCAGAAAATTCAAAACTTATGAGTTTTGGATCAAATCATCATTATCTTGAATGTATTAAGGCTGCTTATAACTTTGCAAGCAGTGAACTCTTGAATCTCATTAAGGAAAAGGTGAGTTTTATATGGTGATAAGTTTCTCAGCTTACATTTTAATACTTTTGCAATAGTTATTGTTAAAATATCCTAGTTGTGATGGTAAAGTGTGTTCCTATGTTTAGTATGATCTAACAGGAAGGCTGAAGTCAATTAAACACTATCTTCTTCTTGATCAGGTATGATCATGATCATCTTTGTCAATTGTGGAGACAATAATTAGCTATGCTGGCAAAACAAAACTGGCTATTAATTTTCTTAATTCTTTTTTTGATATATTTTTACTAGTAATTACAAAAGATGACACTTTGTTTTCAGTTATTTTCTGTCACAAATTCTTGGAAATATAAAATAAAGTGGTACTTTTGCAATTATTAACAAGAAATATCAATGGAAAATGAAAAGAAAAAGTAAATCAAATGCACCCTAATAACTGACTATTTTTACTTTGAAGGCATAAGTTTGAACGGAACAGAATGATAAACACAGTTCTAAATGCAGATGTAATGTTTGTTGCAATGCTTGTACTTGGGTTTTCTAAACAAATACCACTTGAATGTTTTCAAATTGCAGTAGAATTTTTAGTCCTTGCTTTATGATCATGATTCAAGAGATTAGTCATAAAATTCAGTAATAGATGGATTTAAACTTTTGATGGGGATAATGTCATTATGATTTCACAATTTTTGTTGAGTAGAAGAGAAGGGAGAGAGGGCTATCATATGGAAAAGGGAGGTTTTTAGGAAATTAGGAACAAACTAAGCTTGGTATTCAAGAATCAAGCGTGTTCTTTTTGGCTCTTGACCATACCTAAGGTTATCAGGTTGACTATCATATCCATAGGGCTTTATGTAAAAATTGAAGATGACCTTATGATTATTTTCATGATAGTTACTGTAGGCATTGTCATCTATAAAAAGAGGTTTTATGTTAGTAACAAGTGAATTGAAAGGAAGGAAAAATTTCAAATGGAAAATCATTACAAAACTTGTCTATTTCTGAAATTTTGCTTGACCAAAAGTTACAATGGTTCCAAACTGATCATAAAACCATGTCTTGCGTGAGCACATGATAGGCCAAGTTCTGAATCAGGAGGAAGTTATTACACAACTATTTTTATATTACAGTCAAATTATGCATTTATATGTGATTGCATAGATGCCTCTCAAAGAATCAATTCCCAATGATAATGTACATTTCAGAAACACCCTTTTTTCTTGGATCGTACTCATAGTTTTACGATACAGGGTGATTTCTTAGTACATTTTATGGATATTGCACGGGATGAACTAGCAAAAAAGCCTGATGAAGTCTCAGTTGAGAAGCTGCAGGTATCGTAATGAAATATCCTTTAATTTCCCATACCATTTTTATTCTACATGTAAATTCAAGTTGGCAAACACTTGCCTATTTAATTTTGAAAGGTATCTAGATTCTAATTATATGTCTTTCCTTTTCTCTTGTATGTTTTTCCTCTCTTCTGTTTAGTCACTTCTAGACCTTGCATTGCGTACTACAGCAGCTGCAGCGGATCCTTTTCACGAAGGCTTAACCTGTGTTGTGGCAAGTAACTAATTCAGTTTGTAAGAAACTCTTTTAGAGGCGTAAATGTCAGATTTTCACACATGATGTAAACATTTCACTTCCAGGAAAAATCTTCTTTGCTTAGAAGGTTGGGAACATTTAATGATCTTGAAGTTAGTCAGAGAAGTTCTAGTGATAATGATTTGGAGGAAACTGTTAGCATCACTGGACTTGAAACATTTGCACTAAGTTACAAGGTCTTTTCTTTTCTTTATATACTTATGAAAGTCTTCCTCCCGTTTGCATCATTAATGTTTCTACTTTTGGTTCTGGTTTTAGGTGCACTGGCCACTTTCTATAGTATTATCACGTAAAGCCCTCACAAAGTACCAATTGATTTTTCGTTTCCTTTTCCACTGTAAACATGTTGACCGTCAGTTGTGTGGAGCGTGGCAAGTACATCAAGTATGTTTATAGTGTCCTTACTTTATTTGGTCTGTCGTGTTCATTTCCATTCACAGCATTTTGGTTCCATATTGTAGGGAGTTCGTGCTCTCAATACACGTGGAACTGCTATCTCCAGATCATCTCTTCTTTGCCGTAGTATGCTTAAATTTATTAATAGCCTTCTGCACTATCTGACATTTGAGGCAGGTTTTATTTTTCTTTGACCTAACATATTAAACTTTGGAGATCTTTCTACTTGACAGAAACTTCCCTTTTTCCATTGTTTAATATAAGTATGTTTGCTTTAAATTGAAAATTTTAAATCTATATTTTTGTGTTCAAATTATATTTTATGATGATTTTAAATTGCAAAAGATTAATTTTAATATTGGTTTTTGACATATATAGGATTGGGTACAGGTTTAGCCTTTTCTTTTTATAAATTTGGTATCTAAACTGACTAGCTTAACATTTAGGCGAGTTCTTGGTTTATGACCATTTACCTTATTTTTTAGGTTGTTGAACCAAATTGGCATGTGATGTATAACAGACTTCAGTCAGCAAATAGCATAGATGAGGTAAGTTGTTGTGGTCTTACATTTTAAAAACTGATGCATACCCCATGTTATGTGCATAGTTCTTTTGTATGTTTTTGTTAAAATGAAAGTACAAGGGATACTCTTGCCCATGTACAGAAATAGTTATGATCAAATTGAGGTATGAACATTCAGTTGCATATTAGAAGTATGGATTTCGGTGTAGGGTTTATAAGGCATTGGGCTTTTCAATTATAATGGCTAGCTTCTGTGGTGAGGTTCTCTTGGCCTTTATCAATTGGTCTTAGAGTTTTCACCATATCACTTGGCTGTAAACGAGTGAGCATTGCTATGTTTATCCAGGACTAGTCAAATGGGCTAGTGCATGGCTGTCCTTGTTGCGTGCTAAGTTGTGGAGCTTAGCATAATATTAGGATCCATTTGCAAAGTATGGGACTTAAGATCCACGATGGAATTATGGGATTTTGGTGCAGTGTTTATAAGGCCTTGATCTCTACGACTACAATGGCCAAATTTTGTGATATGGTTCTTTGAGTGTTCTCATCTGATGCAAAGTATTTACTACACAGTTAGAAATTACTTGTTATGTGCATAATGTGTGCGAGTCTGTCTTTTGTGTTTTTTTAAGGTGGGTAGGTTGTTAGATGTTTAATTCTTGACATTTTCTGTCTGAAACAGGTTATACAACATCACGATTTTTTCCTTGATAAATGTTTGAGAGAATGTTTACTTCTTTTACCTGAGCTGCTGAAGGTTAGTTTCTGTTTGTTTTTGTTTTACTCACCTAAGTTTTTGTTTTTACTCTAATGGTTATGCAATTACTGTTTCTGGGTACTATGTAATTATTACTTTTCCCATGGAAGAAATATCTTAGCTAAAAGCTTCATAATAGAAAAAATACACGCATATAGAAATAGCATAGCCAATTTCATATTTTGATGGCCAACATGAGAAGATGGCCTTGATCAACTAAAATTCAGTTTAATTGGCATGTATACCAAAAGCATAATCAACTAAATTCATTTAACCTAACATGCAAAACCAACAGCTTGACCGAAATATATTCTGATGGGTAGAAGCCTTAAATAAGTTATGAAGATAAAAGATTGATACGAGAGACGAAAACCAACCAATTTGTGCATATGCCTAACTCCCTTCATTTTACAACATTTGTTTTTCAAGTTTGAAGTAGGTAATGCAATAAAACTAGACTTGGTTAGCACATAAATTGGAGAAAATATCGTGGATGATTTCTATTGTAAAATTTTGCTTGAGTTGGAGAAAAAATAAATATCAATATAATGGCATATGGTTCAATGAATGACTAAGCTGGTTCAACCTCTCACCGAACAAGCTTTTCAGTTCATTGTCTTGATCAGGTTATGAAACCTTAATTTTTTTATTTCTTGAATTAACAAAAGTTGCACAAAACCAAGATGTAAAAACAAAATGATAGTTTTAATTTTTAATAAGAATAAAATCAAAAGGGGTTTGTAGTATTGATATGTAGGTATTCTTGTAACGCTACAATTTTGAAATTCTAGGATACATTGTTTAACAAAAAGCTACCCATCCTTTTTTATGTTTTATACGAAAATACAAGCTATATTTAGAGCTCCATATGCTACAAGAAGCAAATGATGGCTGTGAATTAACATGAAACTTTTCGTTTGCTATTGACCGGGTGAAACGTTTATAATAGACACTATGCAATATGATAACAAGTTTACAGTTTATATGAAATGTGAAGGTTCATAAGTTTAATACGAAATACATTTTCTTGCTTATTTTATTTGTTAATCAGAATGGTTCATGACTACTCATGATTGATGTTTCTCAATTGCAGAAGGTGGAGAGGCTTAAATCCATGTGCCTACAATATTCAGCAGCAACCCAGTGGCTTATATCGTCATCTTGTATTGATTTAGGTAACTCAGAGGAACCTATTGATTCAGTTGGCTTGAATAAAGCCAAAAGGAAGTCAGGTCAGGTCTTGAAGTCAACCACCAGAAATGTGGCAGTCACTGATTCTGTTCTGTAAGCCCCAAAAGCAATAGTTTCAGTACACGTGCTGCTTATTCTATTTTATACTAATTATTTCATGTCATATTAACGTTCTGACCAATATAAAATTGCAGCAAATTTGAGAAAGAGTTTAACACCGAGCTTCAGAGTCTTGGATCAATCTTGAACAATAACTCTCAGGCAGAACCATATCTGGCTCATCTTGCACAATGGATTCTTGGTGTTAAAAATGAACAAAATGGTTTATGAATGGCTTTAACTTGCAGTATGTATGATAGCAATTATGCACAAGGTAACGTGATTTTCAAGTATAGGTGTTCTTGACACTCTCAGCGAGGCCGATAGTTGTGTTTGTAACGATATTTGAGAAAAATAATCCTTTATTTTTCAAGTGTTCTCTACGGTTTTGCTCAATTTACTTGGTAAAGTAATGATTTGGCCGCCAAAGACAACGATATTTCGATACAGTCTACTTGTGCTTTTGTTCTGATTTAACTGTACCTGTAAAGGTAAATATCCTATGGTAATTATTAATTTGTTTATTAGAAAAGGACTTTGTAAGAAGAGAGTTGAGGAATACCTTTAATACACACAAAAATGAAGAAATATGCACATGTAAAAACTTTAGAGGTATTTTTTGTTAGAGCGATTGTAAGAAAAAATTATTCTTGTTGTTACTATAAATTAGGGTTTCAAGAATCTATTACATAGTAGGGTAATTTTTTTTTCTTATTTGAATTAATAGTTTAAATTAGCTATAATTACCTTTTTGGTTCCTGGGTCAATAATCAATTTAATATAGTGGTTTTAAAAAAAATCAATTTGGTAGGTTTTTTAAAAAGGTTTAATTTTGTCTCTTTTGTTAGGTTTTCACCAATGACGTTACTTGTTGATGACATTGACACCTATAGTGACATTGGTTTGCACACGTGAACTGAACAAAATTTTAGGGTTTTAAAATTGGAGAAAGAAGATTGGGAGAGAAGGAGGTGGAGGCGGTGACATCTATGGTGGTGGAGATAAGGGAGGTGGAGGTGGAGGCGACTGTGATCGCGATCATCGCCTGCAGCTGTCGTTTTGCTCGTCATCGTCGCGCTCACTGTCGTTGCAGTAGTCGTTCTTCGTCGCTAGTGTCCCTCTCTCTTGTGGTTGTTCCTTCCTCTCTTCTATTTTTATTTTGTTGAGTGTTGTCGTGGGTCTCGTTCTCCTCCTCTCTTGTTTTAATTTTTTTAGTGCGGTGGAGTGACTGTTATTTGAACACAGAAGATGACCAACATAACAAAAAAAATCATAACATTTTTGACAATTTACCTGATCATTTGTTAGTGCATTGGTTGATGATGAGATTCTAGACATAGATACCAACAAATCTTTTTCATCCAACATTTTCATACAGTTCCGCCTCTGCCTCCACTGCCGCCTCCGACTCCGTCTCTGCCTTCCTTCCCTTCAATCTTCTTTCTCCAATTTCGTTCAGCCCAAATCCTAAAATTTAGTTCAGTCCATGTGTGCAAATCAATGCCATTGTGTGCTCCACGTCATCAACAGTTAATGTCGTTGGTGGAAACTTAACGAAAGGGACCAAATTGAACATTTTTAAAAAACCTTGAGACCAAATTAATTTTTTTAAAAATCACTATATTAAATTGAATATTGATCCCAAATATAAGGACCAAAAAGGTAATTATACCTTTAAATTATAATCTCTGTAATAGCACATTATATAATTTTTAATATGTGCTTAAATGTATACTTTTTTAAGTCTTGTATACCTTATTTACTATTGTAGTCCTTGATCTTTAAGCTATCTCAACATTACAAGACAAAACAAATCTAAGCGAAAGCAAAAGTTGACATTGAATTCAAACTTGAGAAGTAAGTTTTTTGGTCTGTTTTTTCAGCATAAATGAACATGGGATCGGGGCAAATGTGTATATATGGAATGGCCACATGAAAACAAATAATACTGCAAAATGAAAACTATAAAACTAGTTGGATATGCTTTTTGTGCATTATTCAAATTTAGAAAGGGAAATAAAGATAGAAAAGAGTCACAACTCATTGAGACTCATAACCCAAACTCACTAACAAAATATAAAAGAAGATAAGAATTAAAAATAGGGTGAGAATCCCAGTATAGAAAAGTTTCATCATATCCCTCTTTTTTCCTTTCATATCCTTAAATCAGGTAGTCACTCCACTTTCTAAGCACTTTCTCTCTCTGACTTTTATGTGGTGTCCCTTCTTTTCTAATCTTTGCCATGTGTCCTTCTCTTTGTTGCTTGGTCCTCCAATAACATTTTTCTTTTATATTTGAGTCCCTTACAATTCCTCTTTTATTGAAACTAACCTTGTCCTCAAGGTCGAAATTGGGGTAATACTTTTGTATCACTCCTACCTCTTCCCAAGTTGCTTCCATTTCCGACATGCCTTCCCACTAGAGCTATATCTTGGTATTATTGTCTATTTTTTTATTACACAGAGAACATCCACAAAGGAAACGATTATTCTTTTTACACAGGACTTTCCCTGTCTACCAAACTGAATTCAAAAAACGTAACCGCCACTAGCACAAAATGTATAAACAACGACTATTTATTTAATGCGATTTTAGGGTTAGCCGCTGTCATTCAAAACGCGGTGACATTTTTTAAATTAATTTCATTTACGAATGCGGTTACTTGTAATAGCCGCATTCTTAAATCAAAACACATGATTTACGAATGCGGCTATTTAGCGCATGATTTACTAATGCGGCTATTTATAATAGCCGCATTCATAAATAAAAGTGCATGGTTTAAGAATGCGGCTATTACTAATAGCCGTATTCTTTCATACTTTCTTTCTTTTTGGCGCTTCGCGTTTTCTCTTTGTTTATGCTCTGAGTTTCATTGTATTCTCGTACCATTGTAAGTTCGTTTCGATTCCCTCTCTTTCTTCTTCACCAATGATTTATAAAAAAATTTCGTTTCACTTATTTGTTTATTTTCTTGCATTGTCGAAGGGTTCTCTAACGCTTCATTTTCTCTTTTGTTTCTGCTCTCATGCTTCCTCTAGTTTTTTACGAGTCTTCATTGTCTTCTTTGTGCCATTGTAAGTTCGTTTCGAGTTCTCTTTCTTCTTCACCATTGGTTATATATATATATTTTTGTTTCTCTTATCTATTTGTTTTCTTGTATTGGCGAAGGTCACCACTGCTTCATTGCCTGCTGTTTGGGTTTTGCTATGCCGTATTTGCTCTGTTGTTGCTGCTACCACCGCTATTGCTGCCTTAGGGTTTAGGGTTTTAATATTTTTAAAAAAAAATTTAAATAAGAATGCGGCTATTTACCATAGCCGCATTTATAAATCGCATTTACGAATGCGGCTAAATAGTTGCACTTGTAAATCTTCGATTTAAGAATGCGTGTTGATCAAGTGCGGCTATATAGCCGCCATTGCAAATATAAAATAGCCGCACTCGTTTTAACTTTCTGCACTAGTGCACCTTCACTAAACCGGTTGGTCTTTATTTAAAGACTACTAACCGCACTAACCATTACCTTACAAACCATTAACCGCTACTTTACAAACCACTAACCGCTACCTTACCCTTTATTCCTTACATTTTTCCTATAATATACATTCCAAGTCCTATCCTGATTTTGTGTCCTAACATTACTCCCCTTCAGACAAAGCAACCTTGTCCTCAAGGTTAAATTTTGGAAACTGTTCCTGAATGGTCTTCACATCCTCCCATGTCACCGTGTCGTATCCCCCTAATTCCACTTTATTAAGATATGTGGGATGGATGCTCCTTTGACGGATATTTCATGTCTATCCATGATCTTTGTAGGATAACAATTTCCTGTCGGTCCTTGTAACTCTTTAGGCAACTCGGGCTGAACTTCGTACGATCCCACCGCCAACTTGAGTTGAGACACATGGAACACCGGGTTTATTCAACCCGTGTATGGTAATTGAAGTTTAAAGGCCACTGAACCCACTGCCGCTACAACCGGAAAAGGACCATAGTACTTGGCGGCCAACTTCGGATGCAGTCGGTAAGGCATCGATAGTTGTCGATGTGGCCTAATTTTTAAATATACCATATCCCCCACTTTAATTGAAAACGGTCTTCTGTGGCGGTTGGTGAAATTGGACATTTGATCTTGCGCCCTCCTTAAATGAAATTTAAGTTGTGTTAGGGCCTCATCTTGGTTCATTAAATCCTACTCCACCGCTTCTACCATAGTCTCTCTTGGAACAAAACGTGCCAACGATGGAGGTGGTCGTCCATACACTACTTCAAAGGGTGTACATTTCGTTGCCCCATGATAGCTAGTGTTGTACCAGTACTCTGCCTAAGGGAGGAAATTCGCCCACATCTTCGGTTGTTTTGAACTAAAACACCGTAAATATGTTTCTAGTGTTCTATTCAAAACTTCTGTTTGACCGTCTGTTTCAGGGTGATAGGTCATCCTCATCTTCAACATCGTTCCTTGTAACTTAAATAATTCTTTCCAAAACAGGCTTAGAAAGGTTGAATCTCTGTCACTAACGATAGACATTGGAATACCATGCAGTCTCACTATCTCCTTCACAAATACCTCTGCGATCATTCTAGCTGAATATGGGTGTTTAAAAGCAATAAAATGACCATACTTACATAGGCGATCTACAACCACCAAAATTGTGTCCTTCCCACATGATTTCAGAAGTCTGATAATGAAATCCATGCTCAACTCCTCCCAAACTGTGTTTGAAATCGGTAGTGGCTTAACCACTCCTTGTGGCGGAGAAGCTTGATATTTATTCTGCTGACACACTGTACATGCGTGGACATAGCCAGTGACAACCTTCTTCAAGCCATTCCAATGCAACGACTGGCCTATTCTTTTGTATGTATGAAAGATTTCTGAGTGTCCACCCAAAGGCATAGTATGGTACTCGTGTAGTAACCTGGGAGTCCAACTCGAGGATGCTGATAACACCAACCACCCCTTATAATGCAGTCTCCCACTTTCCAAGGTATAATTCCTGTGTGCCTCATGATTGTTTTTTAACTCCTCCATGATCTTTTTCAATATCGGGTCCTTCTGATTTTCTTCTTCCACTAATTCAATATCCCTCCAATAGGGTCTGGACAAGACTTTGATTTCCACCACTCTTTCTTCCTCTTCCTCTAATCTCCGTGACAAAGTGTTTGCCACCTTATTGAATGCTCACGATGACAAAGTTATACCCCAAAAGTTTGGGTAGCCAATTTTGTTGGTTATGGGTGGTAATTCTTTGTTCCAAGAGGTACCTTAAACTCTTTTGGTCGGTGTAAACTGTGAACTTCCGTCCCAACAGGTATGGTCTCCAATGTTGAATGGCTAATACCAAAGCCATTAGTTCTTTTTCGTAAATTGACTTTGTTAGAGAAGTCTTGGCCAAAGCTTTACTGAAAAAAGCAATTGGTTGTTTTTTCTAAGACAACACCGCTCCCATGCCTGTTCCCGATGCATCGAACTCGATGCAGAAAGGTTGACTGAAATCAGGCATCATCAATATCGACACTGTTGTGACTGTCAACTTCAATTGTCGCATGGCTTCTGTGCTTGCTTTCTGCTGTCCACACAAAGTTTCATTTTTCTAATAACTCTGTCAGGGGTCTAGCTATTCTTCCATAATTATAAATGAACCTCTTATAGTAACCTGCGAGGCCCAAAATCCTCTTAAAGCTTTCAAGGATTTGGGTATTGGCCACTACAGGATGACTGGAACTTTTTGATGATCCATTTGAACACCCTGTCCCAAAATGATGTGTCCTAAATACTGTACCTTCTTCTTGCCAAACTTACGTTTCTTGTGATTTGTGAAGAACTGGTTGTGTTGCAGAGTCTTTAAAACCTGTTCCAAGTGTGACAAGTGTTCCTCTCAGGTTCGGTTGTAAACTAGAATGTCATCAAAGAAAACCAAAACAAACTTCCTCAAATACGGCTATAAGATGCCATTCATGGTGCACTGAAAAGTGGTTGGTGCATTAGTTAGTCCGAAAAGCATAAGAAGTGTTTCATAATGACCATGGTGGGTACAAAAAGTGGTCTTATGTATATCTGATTCATGCATGTGCCCTAAGATCCACCTTGGAAAAATAGTGTGCCCCATGCAATTCGTCTAACAATTCTTCTATCACCGGAATAGGAAACTTATCCGAAATAGTCGCCTTAATCAAGGCTCTATAGTCAACGCAAAATCTCCAACTACCATCCTTCTTATCTACGAGGATCACCAGACTAGAGTAGGGACTATTACTTGGTCTGATTATCCCGATCTTCAACATTTTCTCCACCTGTTTTTCTATTTCCGTCTTCATCAGATGGAGGTATCTGTACGGTCTTACATTGATGGGGTATACTCCTGCTTTAATGGGAATTTTATGGTAAATTTCCCTGTTGGGAGGTAGTTGTTTGGTTTCTTCAAAAACCCCTTCATACTCCTTCAAAACCTCCTCCAAATTCGCTGCTTGTGACAACGTTAAACCAACGAGCTTCTAATGACTTCAATGATTGATTTGGGCTTGACTGGTCAGCGCTTTCCATCCCCCATACAAGGAACACCGCCTCGATCTCCTTCTCTTTTTTGAGTGCTTTCAGAGTTACCAACATTCTAGATAACCTGTGGTCTCCTACTATATGCACCTTTTTACCTTCCATACAAAAATTCATGGCCAACGTCCTCCAATTTACTTTTACTTCCCCCAAAGTTGTCAACCACGCCACCCCTAATATCACATCCACCCCCTTAATCAAATAGGAAGAAGGTCTCCTTGACCATATAGTCTCCCAGATGTACCTCTACCTCAGGACAACATCCGCTTGCTGTCTTTTGATGGCCATCCCCTAGTCTCATATTATACATAGGTGTGGGTTCCACATGTAATCCCAATTGATTGACCAACGCTACATAGATAAAGTTGTGACTAGCCCCACTATCAATTAACACCATTGCGGTTCTACCCTTCACGGTCCCCTGTAATTTCATGGTATGACGTTGTGTTAGTCCCCCAACAGAAAAAAGGGATAACTCCATTCGTCGATACTCCTTCTCCTCTTCTTCCTCATCTACATTGTCTTTCATCTGCCCCAACAACCCCTGATTCTCCTCCGTTGGGCCTCCCTCATCCTTTGCACAAATAATTACCCTCAAATTCTTCTCTGGACAACGATGTCTTGGACTGTACGCCCCTCCACAGTGGAAACATCTTCCTTCTTCCCTTCGTCTCACATACTCCGGATAAGGGAGTGTCCTGGAACCCTTGTTCCTTGATCCTTCTCCTAGCTGAAACTCTCTACTGAAGGAAGGCAATCTCCTTTCTCGCATTGCTAGCCACACTAGACACCATCGACCCACTGTTTCCCCTATACACTTCGGTATGACCTGTAATTCCCGAACATCTAAATGAAGCCATACTCCTGAACCCATTGTTGCTCCCCTTTTCTTCCTTGAAAGTCTCTTCTACATCAAGGGCAATCTCCATTGCTCTCATCACCTCTTTTGGATCATGAGGTATAATCTGGTTTTGAATCTTGGGTTGTAATCCCACAAAGAAATACCCCAACAATTGTTTCTCCCCTGTTGGCAGCACCTATGACATTAACCCCTCAAATTCTTGAATGTATTGCCCCACTCTCCCATTCTGTTTGAGTTTGGCTAGCTTCTCAAACATGGAACACCTCTCTTTTATGCCAAACCTCCGATTCAATGTCATGGAGAATTCTTCCCAAGAATGGTTTTTGGCGTTCTTTCTCCAGAAAGTGAACCACGAATTGGCATTGCCCTCCATGCTGATGAAAGCCAACTGCAACCTTTCTTGGGATGAGACACTTCGTACCTCGAAGAATTTCTCAGCTATAACTAACTATCCTGAATGATCTGCACCCTCAAAACTAGGTAACACCGCCCTCCTAGCCCAAGGTTTCAATTCCCCCTCCTTTTCCAACTTTGATTTGTTCCCGTGTGTGGACCGGTCTTCCCTTCTTTCTTCCTCGTCCACCGAGCTTTCCCCTCCGTCGGACATTCTATCTCCCTTCTTGAATTCCCACAACAATTCCTTTATGTCAAGAATGCTCTCCTTTAGCCCGCTAATGTTTGCCTTTAGGCCGTTAATGTCTGTCTTCATCTTCGTCATTAACCTCCCCTGTTCGCTGGTTACTTTCTTTAAAGCCACGGTTCTCTATTCCATCCTCACTTCCTCTTTTTTTTATCCGACAGGTCGGACCAATTTGTTATGAACCAAGAAAAACACACCGAAAGATAAACCAAGAACACAAATTCTATTGAATAATCTCTGTATTATTGCTTTTGAACTTTACACTCATAACATCCACAAAGGAAATGATTATTCCTTTTACACAGGACTTTCTCTGTCTACCAAACCGAATTAAAAAAACGTAACCACGTTCACTAAATTGGTTGGTCTTTATTTTAAGACCACTAACCGCACTAACCGGTACCTTACAAACCACTAAACGCTACTTTACAAACCACTAACCGCGACCTTACCCTTTATTCCTTACATTTTTCCTATAATATACCTTATAAGTCCTATCCTGATTTTGTGTCCTAACAATTTGTCCTTGAAATTTCAAGGTGCCCAGACCATTAGCTCCTTTTAAGGCATTGTAAGAGAGATGATGCTTCGTCTCTAATATCTGTTCTACATAGGGAGGAGGGTTCAGATCGATTGCTTGGTCTTTAGAGTCATAAATTTGAAGCAAAAACATATGCTTATTTGGGTATATGTGGTTTGAGTGAACTTCTCATCACATGTGTAACATAAATTCTTTTCTCTTATAATTTGCATCTCTAATGGAGTCATTCTCTTCTCATCAAATGTTCTCACCATGTCTTCTTTCAGTTCCATTATCACCTTCATATTGCTTTCTATATAGATAAGACCATCTAAGTATATTAAGACAATAAGAGTATCATATTGACCTTGAGTCTTGATGTATAATGTTGGCTCACTCTTTTGCTTCTCTTTAATTCTTGATCAATGAAGTTCTCATCAATTTTGTTATACCATGCTTGAGGAGTTTGCTTTAAGTCATATAGAGTTTTTCTCAGCTTTAACACTTTATAGCTTCATTACCTTTGCTTATAAATCCTTGAGGTTGCTCAATGTATATTTCTTCTTCAAAAAAAACACCATTTAAAAAAGTTGGCTTGACATCCAAAGGGAATACTCCAACCTTTTCGTGTTGCAAGAACTATTAAAGCTTTACTTGTATCTAGGCAAGCAACTAGAACAAACGTTTCATTCTAGTCAACTTCAAGTTGTTGCAAGAAGTTGTATGGTGCCCTCAAGATTGAGATTTTTTGTGTGAACACATTTAAGTCTATTGACGTCTTTTTCATGTAAGCAATCTACAAGTTACCAAACAGTATTGTTTTTTATCATTTTATATTTTTACACACACATTTTCTCATTTAGAAGTTAACTCTAGTTAAGAATCTAATTGCTGTATTGGAACAAAAGGTGTGCACGTATCTTTTGTCACTTCTTAAACTTCTTGTTGAGGTTGTTGTATTGGAATAATGAAGTTGTTTTTTGTAATGTTTCATTTTTCCTATAATTTCAATAAGCATTTTCATCAACTTTAACATCTTTATTCATGGTGAGCATTTCTAAATTATCTCTTTTTGGACAATATTAGCTTGACTTTGCCTAAATTGCACAACCGTACGAAGAAGATAATCTTTTAGAGAAAAAAATAGTTTAACTCAAATTGTAAGAGATCTGACTAGTACTTGAGAATTATGACAATTGTGTAAAACCACTATATTAAAACCACTACAATTAATGTAATTTTTTTTAAAGTGATAATAATAATATTTCCAATTTTAAGTTATTATAACCACAAATATATATATATATATATATATATATATTGTATTAATAATCATTATCATAAATTAATTATTATGATAAATTTGAATTTAATAACTATTACATTTTGTAAAAATATATAGATTTAATTTATACTTATTTAAAAGATAATGAATATTCTAAATTAAAATTAAGAAGTCTATACATATATGGTCATTACAAGTATGTACGCGGTGATTTATTCTGAGGTACTTTGCAATATTGATGGACTTCATGAATAAAAAAAATTGTCCTTACTCTTTATATATTATATCCACATATACTCAATCTTATGAAGAGCATGAAAAATACATGAGAAATGAGAAGAAGTTGAATGAGAAATTATCAAAGTGTGAGTTTTGGAGGAAATAAGTTAAGTTTTAGGGCATGTGGTATCAAAGAAAATAATTTCTATGATCCTTACAAAGTAGAGTCCACCCAATATACCCTCTTAACAACTATCAAACTCAAATTCAAACTTATAACCTTGTTTTAATACCAATTATTTGATTGAACACTTACTAATAAACTAAAAATTATAGGTAACAAGTGCAACTATTTCTATCTAAGAGTGTAGCTGCAACAACATAATTCGATTATGACTTAACTTATTAAGGAAATAATAATTATAAAATTATATGCAATTATTGTATGCAATATTTGACGATATTGTACCAATTATATGCAATTAATTTAATAATTATAGAATCTCATGATTAGTATCCTACC
>Ga0123342_1004251_pt1 | contig 22061 bp, 13 predicted proteins | sample Turbeawhitnodule_FD_89960 | JGI IMG/M metagenome (GOLD analysis project Ga0123342, IMG submission 89960) | Root nodule microbial communities of legume samples collected from Mexico - Turtle bean Mexico white nodule | ecosystem: Host-associated > Plants > Roots > Nodule | place: Mexico: Nepantla...
AATAAATAAAAAAGACTATTGACGCTTCCCCACAATAATATAAATATTTTTTTTTTATATATATCACACCCCCCCCCCCCCCCCCCCGTCCAAAGTGTATACTATTAGTTATTTTATGAACTTAATTATCTTAAATTAAAGCATTTTCTTCATGTTTTTATTTTTTTCCTATTTTCATTTTATTTATTTTATTATTTCTTATTTATCTATTCAAACCATAGGAAAAAATTTGTTTATTACTGCTTCTGTGCATCAAACAATTCACTACATAACCAATCTTTACCAAACACGATAGGCGAGGAAAGAAAGACATAAATAATAATATTTTTATTTTATGAAAGAAAAAAACATAGAAAGTTACAGATATTTTTCTTCTTTCTCAGCTCTATTCTACTCTCACCTAGCCTAAAGGATTGCTTTCGAATATCAAATCAGAGTCGCGAACTATTCAAAGTAACTTTCTCATTCATCAGCTGATAAAAAAAAAATTCTCATTAAGCTTAAAAAAAGAACTTTTTGCCATTCAAATTCAAATCCAAAAACATTCTACCATTTTTGGAAGAATATTTCGAAAAATGGTGTTCCGAATTCAGTGGGAGTGGCGCAACAGGGTAAAGAAAGCAAAAGCTTTTGATTCCCAAGGAAGTGGGAGGCCCTCTCTGTATAGTGTGAGGATTACTATGGAAGCAAGAATTTCAATTTGTTCTTTCGATGATTTCGTAATATGGAGTGCCCCTTTCGTTCTCAGAAATCAGACAATTTCTTCAATGGACCTGCTTTCTTAGCCCATGCTCCAAGTTTCAATTGCTTAAAGGCTATTTATATTTCGTCATGGCAAATATCTTTTCTGGATAACAGAGCATTTTAGAATTTCAAACTCTGTAGCTTAATTTTCAAACCGTAGTCACCGTGGGTCGGAGGTTTGTTGGTGGCAAGTTATGGTGATGTTATGCTGCTTTTCCCTCTGATCATGGATCGCCAAGGCTTATGATGGTTCAACTCTCATCATGTTCCTTCTGTTTGGTGGATATATATTTTTTGGGCAATCTTAATTGTTTATATGTTACCATGGTTTTAAATAGTAATGTACATATTGTTTATAAAACCACAACCGCCACCACATCACGTTTGTTGCATGCATGTTTTTTATGCTGCATTTTTTTCAAAATCATTTTCTTCAATTTTTGTTTTATCTTTTAGATTCCTGCAACCAATCCGTTCATTCATCTCAATATTTATAGATTAATGTTAACGTCAATCTCTCAATATAACTTTTACAACAAGAAGATCGACATCTATTCGGAAATTAGAAAGAAATATATTAGTATGCATAACATCATATCATGTCAGACGAGCTAATCACAATTTTTCCTAATTATTTTGATGTAATTTAGGTAGACGGGTTTTGAAAGGGAAATTATATCAGTGGCGATCCTTAAGTAGAACGAAATGGACTTTGGGAATGCGGTTAAGTTCTGGATTTAACTATATATGTATTGCTCACACACAATTAGTTTCAGAGTTTTAACCTAGCCAACTAAGAGCGTGCTCAAGCGGTGAATTAGGTACCCAGAATCAAACTGAACTAAACACCTCCCACACCTTAATTTCCCCGTCTAGGCTTCCACTGAATAGCCTAACGACGCCGTTTGAGTCATCGTCATCTCCCGGAACGGCTACCAACGACTTCACCGGTTTCTCGTGCCCTTCTAACACCGCGCTGCAACTATACCCACTCCTCCTTCTCTCTCGTTTCCAGATCCTAACCGTTAGATCCGCGGACGCACTCACCAACAAACCCGCCACGTGGATCAGACACAGTATGGCCCCACTGTGACCCCTCAACGTCTCCATCTTCACCGCGCCGTTTTCCTCACACCCCCAATCCCATCGGAATATCGCGCCGTCGCAACTTCCGGAAAACAACCCCGCGCCATCACCGTCCAACGCAAGCGCATTCACCGCCGACTTTTGCCTCGCAATGGTGCTCACCAACGCGTGCCGTTTCGCCTTGCAGTCCCTTCTCCAAACCTTGATGCTACCATCCGCGGACGCAGTGTATACGGTGCCATCACCGTTAACAACCACAGCATTGATGGCATCCTCATGCGCTTTAACGGTCTCCAAACACCGGAAACTGAACAAGTCCCAGACCTTAAAGCTCTTATCCCACGAAACCGAATACATGAGGCTCTGGTTGACGGCTAAACCAGATACGGTGTCGCAATGCTGGATCCAGAGCCTAGACTTGTGGCGACGCACGCTGACGTAGTTTCGGGGAACGATGCAGCGGCGGAGACAGTCGGTGACGGTGGGGAGGGAGGAGAGGAGACGATGTCGTTTGGAGGGAGTGATGAGCCAGACGCGAATCTTGCGGTCCTGGTGAGCGGTGAAGACCCTTGAGTTGGTGAAGGCGATGGACTTGACAAAGCCTGAGGCAGGCCTTTGGTTGAAGGCGTCGATGTGGGAGTAATGGAAGAGGTCGAAGACGTTGATGAGGTTTAGGGATGCGGCGTAGAGGAGGTTCCGGTGGACCGCGAGACAGGTAATGTGGGGTGTTAGGGTTTTGAGGGAAGCCACGCACCGTTGTTGGAGCGTTGCAGAATGGTTCATTTTGGAAGTGAAAGGTGGAGGGTGAAGTTTATGAAGAGGAGTAGCTGAAGGGGGAACATAAGTAGTAGTTAGGATTGGGTGTTGGAATGGCACGTGGCATATGTGCGATGCTAGACACTTGGCAGATGCTGAATGCTCCGGGGTGTACCTTGGTGGGGTAATAAACCAAGTGGTGGGCTCCACCCAAGATTTGTTGGACCCAACGAATCACATTAGTCAACCTGTTGCTTCTGCCTAATGTTAACAACCAAAGAATGCATCAATTTTATCATTTTTTATGCAATGCAACAGTGTTTCTGTTTTCTTATGTACTACACTAATTCAAACCACTCTCTTATAAAATAAAACAACATTTCAATGTGAATGTTTATTACATTTATTGTTAATAAAATATAGATTCCTTCAAGACTCTTCCTTCTTTTTCAAAAACAATGTAGATTCTTTCAAAACTCTCTTTGAGTATAAACAACTAAATCCACTAATTCAACAGAGTGCCGATAAATAAAAAAACAAAAAAAACTAATCGAACAGAGTTAGTAACATTAATTTCATATGAAAAGTAGAAGTAAAAGATAAAAACAAAACTTTAATTGAAAAAAATAATTAAAAATTACTCAATATATATATAGAATATTTTTCTTATATTTAAAACCTAACAAAGTATATTATGCAAAACTCAAATTCTGTCTGGTCATAACCGTAAAGAAAACAATCTTAATTTTTTTTTCAAAGAAATCACATTGCATAGTTAGTATATATATATACACAAAGGGAGGATGATGTTATATCTTTTAGTTTTACACTTAAATTGGAAAAAAAATATCATATAAATCATACTAACAAAATTTTATATTAATATAAAATTCTTTGGTGTATAAATTTTATAAACCAAAATCAACATAATATAATTTTCAAAATATATTAAATGAGTAATTCGATTATTTTTTTTATTATATTTTAATAAATTTTACATAAACAACTATGATGATATAAAATTATAATTTATAGTTTAATCGAAGAATTTTACTTGTAATTTGATTTTTCATCCATACATCTTATATATACTAATTATCGTATAAATTTTATTAATTAATGAATATATTTTAATTGAGTTATCTTTTCTTTCAAAACTCACTGAGATATATATATATATATATATATATATATATATATATATATATATTGATATATTGTATGTTTTAAAAAATATAAGAATTATTTAATCATCTAATTGTTGTTGTTAAATTTTAACAAAATTTAATACAAATAATAATAATAATAATAATAATACAAAATTATAGTTTAACATTTAAATCATTAAAATTCACTTTTGTATAAGTTTATTTATTATGTAAAAATATTATAACAGTGTAATAATCTGATCTTTCTTCTTTATATAACAAATAAATGAGATAAAAACAATGGAATAAATACAAAAATAATGTTTATTATTAATTTATATATTATTATAAAAAAAATATTAAAATATCATAGATAGTACTGTATAATAATTATTTTGATATAATATTTTAAAACATAATGAATGTTCTCATATTTATTAAATATGTTATCTAATTTCCTATTATATCACTTTTTTATTTTATTGACAATTTTCTCAGTTATTTATTATTCTTCATCTCTCTTAATTTTATGATAAATGTATAAAATAATTAAAAAGTTGATTAGTTCGATAAGAAAAAAATGAAAAAAAAATGTTAAATTTTCTTTAAAATTAAAATTAGAAATCTAAACAATAGATTTAAAAAAAAAATAGAACTAATGTTTTCCGCTTATAAAATTATAAGTTTCCAAAATAATAAATAAATGACTTCTCACCGTAACACTATAATGAATTATTATTTCAATCAACATTATTTGTTTAGAATTCTAATTGTTGCTTTGATCTTACATTGACCAATAGTTGCAAATCACTATAAACTCTATATTAAGATACACTTTAGGAATTAACTTTTGAAGAATATGTTCAACGACTAAGAATTTAATAATGAATAGCATATATACGACTTAGAATTTAATAATGGATAGTGTATATATAAAGTTAGGAGTATTTTTTTGTTTGTAAATATCAATATTAAGAAACCATTTTTACTGAAAACTTATTAAAGTTAGACTAATTAGCTGTTAGTAATAGTTATAAAGCTTTGGTGGTTGATTATAATTATAGTGAATAAATGAATGCATATATAATTGAATAAAAAAATAGGAAAAAGCTATAATAGCTCTATTGATGTTTATTCGATCTAGCTGGCTAGGTCGTCCATTATTACTTCAAACAATGGAGACACACACATGATAGTGAGCTAAATTCTATTCTTTTTTTAAAAAATTATTATTAGTTTTCTTTCTATATACTATTTTACGTTAAAAATTTCTATGCAATTCTAACCTTCCTATTCATCACCTTTAATTTCACCTTTTTTCATTCTTTATTATTTTCACATCTTTGTCTTTCTCACCTAATTCTGCTCATTTTCTCCTCGCTTGTCAACCTTTTTCATTCGCATATTTCTTTTATCAACCTTCGTTTTCACTGAAATCTCTTAATTATGTTAAAAGTTCCATATTTAAGAATTTTTTAGTCTTTTTCACTATTAAAAGTGTCCCGATATATTCTTGTATTACCTTAAAGAAATTCCTAGACATCGACAGTTACTTTATTTCTTTCACTTTTTTTAACAATTTAATTTTGATAATTATTGGCGTAGTGGGTATTTTCACATGGTTAACTACATAAAAGTCGTGTTTGGTATGAGTTAATTATTACAAAAAACAACGATTCTATTGTACATGATGTATATTATCCAAAGATGTCAAAGTGAATATTTTTTGTTTATTTATTTATTTATTTAAAGGGTGTTAAAGTATCAAAACTCATTTAAAAAATCAACATAGTCACTTTTGTTATTCATTCACTATAATGCAAACTTTATTATTATTTATTTTTATCTTGTAATCTCTCTGGATATGAACTCTGAACCCTCTTTTATTGATTGCATCTGTTTCTTCCTCTACGAAAGTTCGCTTAATAAAATATGCGTATATTACTTGCATTACTCACCAAACTATATATCAATAATTTTCTGTTCTTTGGGAGACATCATTAAGATACCAGTGCAAGAAACATGAGTTTGATGCAATATGTAGAATCCCACCGAAGAGATTAAAATATGTTTTGTGGCCCTCGAATATTATTACAAAACATGTAAATGGCAATCAGAAAAGCATTAAACAAAGGTGAACAGTGTATCGTAGGGTTCCATTTAAAAACTATTTGTGCTTACGTGCCTGCACAGAATCATATCATTGCCATAAGGTTCGGTCTAGCGCGCTAGCTATGAAACGTGTCATTCCATCTCTCATTCTGAACATTACTTCGCTCCAATGGTGTTGCACTCAAAATTATATATTCTTTTGGGTTCATGGAATGTAGCCCAAGCTTCTGTATCTTTTATAATGGGATCAAACTTAAGTTTTCTTCATCCATGATCATGTGCATATTTGTAAAAGACCACTTAGGTTGATTTTAATAATTCGATGGAGCAAAACGCATGTATGTAGTTGATTCCAAAGGAGGGACATGGGGTGATACGATCCTTCCAAAAGGTCATTGAGATAAATTAGTGCGCTGACTTAAGTGCTGACCACATCTCTACAAACACTTAGGTTATTTTTAAACACTATGTAATTATTTCTAATGGTGGAGACGAAGGAGGTCGTACTCAATGGTTTTTTTAAAATATTTTTCTTCTTAAAAAATGCAGAGAAAATAAAGCTTTGTACACAGGCACATGCATAAGAAGGAACAGTGCATTATATGTTTGGCACATTCTAATTGAGCAACAAGATAGTGGAGACACAAAAAGCTGCACTATTTTGCCTTACTCGAACTTAGCCTGCTCTAGCAATCATATATGCACATATAAAACACCAGTTAGAACAACATTCAACAAAATAGAAAATCTTGCCGCTTTTTTTACTATTTTGGGTTAATTTTTCTCCTTTTTACTAATTTGGGGTTACTTTTTAAAAAATTACGAATCTAAATAAGTCATTAAAACATGATTTTGTTGAAGATTGTAATTTTTTTTTTCACTTTCAGATAATTAAAATTATATCATTTATATTATACAATTTCTTTATCATGTTGATATGACTTATCTAAATTGGTATTTTCTTTAAAAGGTAATTATAATTTAATAGAAAAAATAGTTTTTTTTCATATTAATTAAAAAACATTTTTTTTTATGTTATGGTTGGGTGAAAAAAAAAGTGTCAAGATTTTATTTTTTTTTATGTTGGTGTAATTGATGTTTTATATGTGCATTGCTAGAGCAGGCTAAGTTTGAGTAAGGCAAAATAGGGCAGCTTTTTGTGTCTCCATTATCTTGTTGCTCAATTAGAATGTGACAAACATATAAATGTACTGTTCCTTCTTATGCATGTGCCTGTTTATAAAGCTTTATTTTCTCTGCATTTTGTTTTTTTAAATTATTAAAAAAACTAGAAAGTACGTCCTCTCCACCATTGGAAATAATTACATAGTGCTTAATTACCATATATAGTTTAATAATAACACTTATCGCACATCACATAAATTAATCCGTTAAACTATATAATAATTTTGAAGTATATAATGATTTCTCGTCCTCTTCCCCGTAAAATTTACAAGTGAGATATTGCAGATCTATGCTGGTTTTCATTCACCTCTATACTTAGACAGTGGAGTGCAACATTTATCAAACAAAATCATATGAGGAAAGAAAAAAGGACAGAGAATTAAGACAATGAACTAATAAAGAACGATGAAGAAGAATCCTGAAGAGTTTTTTAATATAATTAAATGACTCAACTGTTGTTTCCTACCAGAAAAAAAAATCTACGGATTTCTATTGTGGATAAATTCAATTAATTGGTATTTAAGTTCTTCATTCGTAGTTAGATTATTAAAAAAAATTTCATTTACCTTGCAATTATTTTTTACATGTCCAACTCTTCCACATTGAAACATACTATATATTTTTTTCTTGAGTTTTTTTTTTATTTTTATTAATATTAGGGGTTTTCATACTGGTTCCTTTTTAAACTATTTTTGTGTGTGTTTGTTCTTAAGATTTTTTTTAGTGTAGATGAAGGGAGATTAATTTTTCATATCCATATCGGGTCCAAAAGCTCTTGGCTCTTTTACTCCTTCTGCTTGGCTTTTCTTTATTATATTTTTTTATTTTAAATTATTACATAAAGACATTATTCATGTGTTTTATATTAGAGATCTCTACATAACACTATAAGAAAAATCCAATTTATGTATGAAAGAAATTTGTAGGTAACAACCAAAATCGATAGGTAAATCAACATTATCTACGGTTATCCACGAAAAAAAAATTATATATAATGTAAGCATCGATAATTTACCTACGAATACTGTGTTCATTGATAACGAAACTAGTTATGAAACTAAAACTAAAATTCTCACTTTCACTACGATCTTTTTCCTTACCAAAAAAGTAACTATAAAAAGAACTTCCATTGTATTTTTCAATATCACCAAAAATGCAACTATCAATACAGATTTGAGAATGAAAATAACTCTCAATGCAACTATGAATATTATTAATATTAGTAAATATTATTAATATTTATTTTATTAATTTTATTAAATATTATTAATTTTGTTAAATATTATTAATATTATTATTATTAATATTATTATTTTTATTATTAAATATTATTAATGTTATTAATATTATTAAATATTATAAATATTATTAATATTATAAATATTATTAAATATTATTAATATTATAAATATTATTAATATTATAAATATTATTAAATATTATTAATATTATAAATATTATTAAATATTATTAATATTATTAAATATTACAAATAGTGTTAATATTATTAATATTATAAATAATGCTAATTTTATATATATTTTTATTAATAGTATTTATATTATTACTAATATTATTAATTTTGTTATATTACTAATATCATTAATACTATTATTATTATTATTAATATAATAGTAATCATATTATTTAAATTATTATATTAATATTATTAATTTTATAATATTAATAATATGTATAAATTAGTTGTGGTTATTATTATTTATGAATATTAATTATGATTTTATAATTCTTCATATTATATTAATATTTTTAATATTATGTATATAATTATTATGATAATAGTTGGTAGGTAGTAGATATTTGTGGGTGATAGCTCGTAGGTAATAGAGATTCGTGGTAATAGTTGGTAGGTAATATAGATCCGTAGGTAATAAGATCTGTGGGTAATAGTTGGTAAGTAATGTTGAATTTACTTACAGATTCAGAATCTGTGATTAATGTCCGTAGGTAATGTTGTTCGTAGGTAATGTTGAATTTACCTACAGACTCAGATTTGTGGGTAAAAATCCGTAGATAATATTAATTTTTTTTTTTAAAGACATTCATGTCTTTAATTTATTCGTTTTTTCTTATAAAAAAAAACTTCGTTTATATTAGGATGTTTGTTTTGCAAGTTTTCTCTAATTTTCTCTTATTAGTGGTTTTCCATTTATGAATTTCTCTTTCCAAAACCGTTATTTACAATCTTTTCATATTAAAATAATTGTCACGAAATTATCAATAAACCACCTAAATTCTCCACATCTTAGACTATGCAGTAGTATTGAAGTTTCTTTGTCAAGGAGTTTGAATCTCTAATAAAATTATATGAATTATATTCATGATTAATGTTTTTATCATTATAAATATTATTCGAGTTTTTTTAACACAAAATATTATATATTTTCTATGGAAATTTCTATGAGTGGTATAATTATAGCATGTAGTTACTTTATTTAAACTGGCTTCAAATTATTCTCTTAAGGGTTCTGCAACTATTTCTTATAGGCTATACAATATTTTTTTTTAACTATACCATTGGAGAGCTTACCAGAAATGGTGAGTTGAGGTTGTATAGGTAAGTAACTTTTGTAGAGCTATTAAGTTGTAGGAATAAAGAAGGTTTGTTATTAACTTTAAATGTTACGTTTAGGTTTACTTGTTTCATCTAAATAATGATGACAACACTGCCTCACCAAACTTCATTTAATCTGTCTCATCTAATCCCAAAAAACAAGCTTAAGCCGGTGCCAAGTTAGCAAAATAAGTGTGACCTACTTTTGCTAGCTTGGTTCATATGCAGATTTACTGCGGAACAATGTTGCAATAATGATGTTATAATATTTCATTTTTTTCTATAAAAAATAATATTGATAATAAAATTAAATTAAATTCAACAAAAATATATAGAGATCTCACTTCAAAAATTATATTAGACTCATTCATGATATATCTTAATGAGTGTTTGTTGGACTTATCAAACTACCCATTATCTATCAGACTATCTATAATATATATTCACACGCACGAGTTGGAGGATCTTGGCGTGAGGGGAGTGTGTTGGAGATCTCACGTCATCTAGAGATAAATTTTTTTTTATTGTATACAAGTGAGTGTAAATCTTACCTTATAAGCCGATTTTATAAAGGTTGAGTTAAACATAAAGTTCACTTCTTAATAATATAAAATTAACATTTATTCTAAATAATTATATTAAATTTAAATTTTTTATAAGGAAATTAGAAAATAAAGTATTCTTACTTTAATAACTTTATTTGTTTTTTTTATAATTATAATTTTCTTTATGATCCATACGTATATATTTGAATAATAAGAATGAATAAATTTATAATAAAACTAATATAATAAAAAGATACTCAATTAATAAAAACTAATATAATACTCAATTATCATATTAAGAAGTGGACGGCTACTAACTTGTGTGAGATTATATATTATGGGTGGTCTGATAACTATCTGATTAGCGGGTGGCATGATAAGTCCAACAAACTCTCGCTATGATAAATTCGAAAGGACTCTAATACATATTTAGAAGTGAATTTTAAGTCTAACTCAACCCCATAAAACAGACTTATAAGATGAGGTTTGCACCCACTTATAATTATGAAATGTTCTAATCTCTAATCGATGTGAGATCTTCAACATACCATAAAAAAGTCATATTTCTAACTAAAAGGATAAATGTTTTCTTTCTAAGTTTCAATTGAGATATATGTTATTATCGTCTAACTGTTGTCTTGTTCCACCTTTATATTGTTAATGTTTTTCATCGACACATCATTTTCATGCTCATTTTGGTCATTGTCACTTGTTTGCATCATCGTGATGTGGACTTTGTGAAATGAAGAATGAGAAAAGAAAAAATCTTATATTTTAAGGGTTTGTTTACACATAGAGCATAAACATTTCATGATAATGCAATATGTACATACAATGTGCCTTCTTTGTATTAGGACTATGCAAGTTATGAGTTTGAACGAACTTTGGTGAGTGTTGGTGCGTTCTAATTTTTCATTTTTAGCTTTGTATATTATCATTTTGCCCAATCATCTCCATTTTTCTCTAGAATCCTAAAATTAAGACATATTTGGGAATAAATCGTTCTTATTCAAATAAAAATCATAAAATATGTAAAAGGTATAAAATCATAAATTAGGGGTTATTTTATGTCTATTTTATCCATCTGCCCTTGAGTTCTTTTGAAAAGGAAGTCTTGTTGATTCTAAATGTATCTCCACAAAATTACACCCCAACATTTAGGTCTTCGTACGGGATTTTCAAATTTTACGCTTGGTACAAAATATTAATCCTACTACCAACATGTTCTTTTACTTTTATTAGTTTTGACCGTCTAAAAAGACCTCCTTAGACTCGGTTAAAAGACTCTTGGGATAAGGGTTAATTATTTATGTTTCTCTCTTCTTATAAGGAGTTCAAAAGGTGTTTGTTTAAAGTGTGTCATTCCCTCGCGCTACCATCTTTATTATAAGGATTTACCTTGGTTAATAAAGCATGGATTATCAATCCTTATATTTGTGGGTCAAATATGACTTGATATTTCAAAACCACTGGATATAAGTAAGCAAAAGTCTTTGGTAAACTAAGGAACTCTTAAGCTTTTATTAGAAGGCGTTTATTTAAAGTGCATCCTTTCCTCCCATTACCATCTTTATTATAAGGATTTTCCTTGTATTGGACATCCAAACCCACGGTCTAATACTCGAGATCATTAACTAACTTGGATGAAGATGAGGCTAGACACTATAAAACACTTGAATACCAAGGAGTTGATATAAAAGTATACATATGTAGAGATTAGTATTTATAGTAAAGATTGTGAATATTTATGTACCTTGACATTAATCTTTATGCAAGTTAAAAAATGACACTTTCAAAAAAAGAAATAACACAACTCGTGAAAGAGATGAAGGAGAATAAGATCGTTGTAGTTAGAACCAACACTCCAAAAATCATAGTCGACCTAGTAATCAGTTCCGAGAGGACTCCTTCTGAAGTCCCTCTCAAAAGAAAACGTATTGAGGGCAAAAGGTGTGTTATTTCCCTTTTAGACAGAGTTCCAAAAGAACCTACCACTGAACATTCCAAGTCTGATGGTCACGCACTTAATGTGGTTATGAGGGCAAACCCTATAGTGAAGGGGTGTCTTTCTAAGACTCAGTTTTTTCACACTCAACCCACAAATTTTTAAGAGATTGGTACTTAGTTATCCAAAATTAAAGATGTTTTCCAAATTTCAAACAATTTGTTTTTCTTATTTTGTTAAGTAAATTCTGTTTTATGATAGACAACGATAATATTGAAACAATTTTAGATAAGATCTTCAATCATCACTTAACATCTTAACCCAATATATTTGCCTATCAGATATTAAATATAATACTTAATATTTATTTTAATTAGATTTCAAATATCTTAACATAAAAGATTGAGTATAATCTCATATTAAATAAGGCATCATATTCTTAAGCCTAAAGAACATTATAAATTAAAATATTCAGTTCATCTTACCTTTTCTTTTTTCTAACATAGTTGTCTATCATCACCAATCCTTATTATCATCCTAAACTTAAATCATTATATTAAAATTAAGGAATAAATCCCAACTAAGATGATGAATTTTATAAACTTAAACTTAGTATTAGATTAGGTGGGTCCTTCTCACATATTTAACCTTTTAGGGGATTAATTAAAGAATATATAAAAAATGAATAATTTTTTATAAAATTAAAAATATAAACAAATTCTGTTTTAAAATATACTTTCTAATAATTTTCATTGTACTAATTCCCTTTATTTTCTGTTCTCTAACGTTTAACCTTCCAGGGATAATTTAAAAAAATATATAAAAATAATTAAATTTTAATAAAATTAGGAATATAATTAAACTATGTTTTAAAATACAATTTCTAATAATTTTCATTGAATTTTTTCTTTCTACCTAATCCTCCACACCGGGAGAGAGGCTACTGCGGCGTGTTATTTCTTCTCTTCCAAAATCCATGCCTTTTCTTTGCCCATTCTCTCCCTTTTTCATTTTTCATATTCCTACTCTTCAATCCGCGAACGGGGAGGGAGGAACTCGTCGGTTGCTTCAAAGGAAAGAGGGGATTTCCTAAACGCAATTTACGAGGTGCGGCCCAACTTTATTACGTTTTGATGCTAATTTTAAGATTTCGTTTTCGGTTTTGGTTAATTGATAATCTTAATCTTCGGTTGATTGATTTCTTGATTTTGCCTTGTTCGGAGTTTGAATTGATGAGACGGTTTCAAGTGTTATTGATTTCTCAATTTTGGATATTTTTGCTGAATGATGTTTGTGTGCTTTGCCAAATGTCTGTCTCCCATATGTATAGTAATCCTCTTCGTCACTGTAAATTATGTAGTTATACATTTCATGGGGTGTGTTTAGGAGGCTAGTTTGGAAAGATAGAAAAAAAGATGGAGAGTGAATAAGTAAAAAGGGGTGTGTAAAAAGGCAGGCCCTGTTCATGTGCAACCCAAAATTTTGATTGTAGGGATTTGGGGAAATACCCCTTGTCGTGGGACCCTATTTCCAGGTCTCTCCTATTCACCTCAAAGATTTTATTGTTACTTTTTTCGAAGTCCCTATTCCATTCAATCATGGACTTTCTTGGCGGATCCTAAATTGTAATCTCTGCTTATATTTTCTCTACATTGTAACTTTCCAGGAACACAAAAGTTTTGTGCTTGAATTTTGTTTTTGTGCTAGTAATGGCGAAAACATGCAAGTCGCAAGAAGAAATTGCGTGTGAAGCTATTAAACATGCTTTGAAGGCACTACGGAAGCGCCATTTGCTTGAAGAAGCCGCTCATGGTCCCGCTGTTCTAGCTCTTTCTAGACCCATCGCTTCTCAGGTCCCCTCTCTATCATTGCTTTGACAATATTCATGCTTCTTAGGAATTACCTGATTTGGGGGTGGTGCTTAGGTTTCCAATTTCCCCTAATCATGTTTTAGAACTTTGTTCAATCAACGGTTCCAATAGAGTAGTTCATGTGTACAATTTTACCTGTCTTGATAATTGACAATGTTCCCCCTTCCCTTTACATCTCTTGGTATTATATTGTTGCCCGGATCATGGTATGTGTCTAGCAGTTTAGCAATTGGAATGCTTCTATTGAGGTTAGTGTTGTATCTATGGTTGTCCTTGAAGGGCTCTGAGTGGAAAGAGAAAGCAGAGAATCTTCAAGTGGAACTTCAGCAATGCTACAAAGCACAATCTAGGCTGTCTGAGCAGCTTGTTGTGGAAGTAGCTGAGTCCAGAACTTCAAAAGCGTTGGCTCAAGAGAAAGAAAATGCAGTTGCTGATTTGCAAAAGGAATTGACTGAATTGAGGTTTGTTTCTTATGCGTTCTAACGGCCTTTCTTTCTTTTCTTTTTAGTTGGTGGCAAATGATTATGACTTAAGTTAACGTTGCAGGGATGAGTGTTCTCAGTTAAAGGAAGACTTGGAAGAAAAGATTAAATCTCTAGAAATGATTGTCAGTGAGAATTCTGAACTTAAAGCCCAACTGCAGCAGATGACTACTAAAGCCAATGAAGCTGAAGCTGAAAATAAGATGTTGATCGACCGCTGGATGTTGGAAAAGATGAAGGATGCTGAACGCCTGAATGAGGTACACAATATCTTCTTTATTTTCCGTTTGAACTTTTGGAATTAGATATATAGAATTGGTACAATTCTCTGGATTATGGGAACCAAGTTCTCCCTATCCTTAACTTCTTCTGATGCTGGTTTGATTGCCGGATTAATTGTTGTTACGCCAATATTGCATGTTCTTCTGAACTAACTTTTTGGTAGTTGAAATCTGAACCTCGTCTGTTAGTGTTTTCTCTATTTAAATGTCAGTGTATGATAGAGTTGAATTACTATGATAGTTACATTAGTAGTTTATGTTTCTTGTGGGTTGAATCCTCAGAAAACCTTGATTATACTTGCTAACTTCTGTTGCATATGCTACTTATTTAATTAATAATTTAGTTCCTACCACTTTAGGCCAACGCACTGTATGAAGACATGGTCGAGAAACTAAAGGCCAGTGGCTTAGAGCAACTTGCAAGGCAGCAGGTGGATGGTATAGTTCGCCAAAGTGAAGAAGGTGCTGAATTTTTTTTAGAGTCAAGCATCCCTTCCACATGTAAATACAGGCTTCGTGCACATGAAGGTGGTTGTGCTTCCATGTTGTTTGAGTACAATTCCAGTAAACTGATCACTGGGGGACAGGATCGGTTAGTTAAAATGTGGGATACAAATACAGGATCCTTATCTTCTACTCTTCATGGCTGCCTTGGCTCAGTATTAGATCTCACGATCACCCATGATAATCGATCTGTCATTGCTGCAAGCAGCTCAAACAACTTGTATGTATGGGATGTCAACTCCGGCCGTGTCCGTCATACCCTTACTGGCCACACAGATAAAGTTTGTGCTGTTGATGTGAGCAAGATTTCAAGTCGTCATGTTGTCAGTGCTGCTTATGATCGTACCATAAAAGTTTGGGACCTAGTGAAAGGTTACTGCACTAACACAATCATTTTTCCCAGCAACTGCAATGCTCTCTCCTTCAGCATGGATGGTCAGACCATATTTTCAGGACATGTTGATGGTAATCTTCGGTTATGGGACATTCAAAGCGGAAAGCTACTCAGCGAGGTTGCTGCACATTCACTTGCGGTCACATCAATATCCCTTTCTCGAAATGGAAATATTGTACTGACCAGTGGAAGGGACAACTTGCACAATTTGTTTGACGTGCGATCTCTTGAAGTTTGTGGCACACTAAAAGCGACGGGAAACAGAGTTGCTTCTAACTGGAGCCGCTCCTGTATTAGTCCAGATGACAATCACGTTGCTGCTGGGTATGCCGATGGATCTGTCTATATTTGGTCAATTTCTAAAGGTGATATAGTCGGTACACTCAAGGAACACACTTCTTCTGTTCTGGGTTGTACGTGGAGCGGGGTTGGAAAACCGCTGGCCTCAGCTGACAAGAATGGGATAGTTTGTGTCTGGACATAATGGCCTTTCATTTCTTCGAATACTCCCGGGTTTGACCCCACTAAAATTAAAAAGGCTTCCATATATATATGCAAGGAAGGAGCTGTGGCATTGCTCAATTGGCTGCCTCAATTCTTCGTTACTGTTTTGTGTTCATACAAGGTATTTTATCAACCATGTATATACTATTTTTAACAAACTTTCATTTAAACTGGTCTCAAGGATTATTTGGATGAACTTCTCCACAGTAACTTTTAGGAGAGAAAAATAAGAAATAAACTTTAGAATTTATTTTTCTATTGGCTAAAATTAGCTTATATACGTAAGTTAATTTGTAGAAACTTTGTGTATAAGTAAATTTAGTTTGTCAAGAAGTGAATTTCATTTTTCTTTATTTTTTTTATTTGAGAAGTAGTTATGAAGAATTTTGTCCAAAAAGGTTCTCGGTCTCAAGTGGTTGTGTGGACTAATTTGTGACGAAGGAATGAAGCCCTTCTGCTGGATACAAATGTTGAGTTGGCAAAATTTGTTCAGAAGTTACCATCCATCTACCATTAATGTATAGATAATTGGTCCTATATCCGGTGATTGCAAGTTGTCATTTATAACTTATAACGTTACCTACAGGCTTACATGTATGCTCTGGTATTGTAGAAGTAGACCTTCAGTTTCTAAAATCACCTTCTTCCATTGAGTTTTATAAGGTGCTTGATTGCTCTATAGTCTCTGTACTTAAGTAAACACAATTTTTTAAAATATCAATGTTTTTAATTTACTTCTTGGAGTCGATTTAATTTATTTAGATACATGATATAATTTAACATTTTTTATACTTTTCATATTTTCTTTTAAATTTTTAAGTATTTATTTGGTCTCTTATATAGTAAAATTTGTGCTACAAAACGAAAGAAGAGAATGAGAATAAAACATCTTCAAACAAGAACTTTAAGTAATTATAACTTTTTAGTTAAAAATTGAATTTATCATGTGTCCTATTTAAATTTTTGCATTTTATTATAATACAAAACATATACTAACAAAATGATGGTTTGGTAACGTGCTAAACAGATTAGCTTTACATGTTGTGGAAACAGAATCTGATCGTATGAACTTCAAATATCAAACATATTGTGCATGCGTGTGTTTTTTGTGGGTGTGATTCTCATAATGTTGAGTTTCATCCATCTAAACTTATCTAGTAAAAGATAAGCTTGATTGGATATATAATATATAGTTAGCCAAGTTTATACACCCATTCAAATTTGTTCCTACAATAAAATGTGATTACAATATACAAGTAACATTTATTTGGTGATATTTACCTATTTAGAAAATACTGTTTTCCTCAGTAATGTTTACCACACTACACAAGCCACAATTTTATATAATTATGTTTCAGGAGGAATGTATATGCAATTTTTATAACACGACTAGTTCTAAGATTTTGTATTTATTAACAGTGGCCTTCAATTATCCAGGGTCTGCAGATGTTAACTAAAGACAACATTGAATTTTGTTCACTAAATACATCATAAACTAAGGCACGCACGCTACTCGTCTCTGGCCATTTCATAAAATCGATGATCACCCAATTGACCATGCTCGGTGAACATGGCCTACAATAAAATGCATCTTCAGGATATCATTCTCTTTTTATGTGATTTTTCAAGTGATTTGTTAGAGACCAAAGAATTACGCTAATGTATTTCTTTGCATCAAGCAATTAGCAAGCGCGTACAATTGTAGTCAAATGATAATCACTGAATATCACAAAAAATCTCACATACCGTCATGGGAATGGGACATCAAAGTTCTTCTAATTAGCTATCCTCTACTAACTAACGACATATTTAACAACAATTATATTTAATTTTTTTACAAATGGTACTTAACAAATAACAACACCGAATTTTTTGATGATGATGACACACAATAATTATAATTCTTGAAACATTCCAATTTAAATATCATACATGTCATCAATAAAATGGTTAAGTACTATATATATACCGATTTTAGTTTCAAAAGTTACCAAAATCCTTCCCTAACGTATGGAGTTTTACCATGTTACTCCACATGCAATGCAAAGAATCATGCTGTTGGAAAGTATAACTGATTGCACTTCAAATTTGTTTGAGTTTGTACATGTGGAACTGCACTACTTTCACAAGCGATCGCGTAAGCTACTTACGTTCCACTCCCCTTGATGCTACAAGGACAGTGTCTCAAAACCAGAAGCAACCCATGCTCTCATTTTCCACCATCATTCTCTATTATTAAGGTAATACCGTGATCTGTATGCAACCGAAATATGATCCTTCAAACACACAATATATAGCAGTTTTACAAAAAGCTTTAAATTTAGAACTAATCTCCCAAATTATTTTTGCCCCAATAAGATAAATATCTCTTGAGTTTGCTTCCATTACATAAAATCTAAGAAATATACAAAAATAATAATTAAATTAATGTCACTATAACAGCCTTGCATGTTCGTCATTATTGATAGTTGATGCCCTTAAGTAACCTCTTTTTTTTCTGCCTGATTGGTTTTACTTTCTCTATATAAAGCATCTCCTTGGTCTCTCTTTTTCACATCTTCCATTTGCATTGATAACATTGAGCAAAGCAATATGGAAATGAAAAATATTTTTTGGGGTGTTTTATTGTTTGCTTTTGTTCTTGGAATGGTTGAGAGCTTTGATTTCAACGAGAAGGAGCTAGAATCCGAGGAAGGGTTGTGGGATTTGTACGAGAGATGGAGGAGCCACCACACGGTTTCACGAAGCTTCGATGAGAAGCAGAAGCGCTTCAACGTGTTCAGAGCCAATGTGATGAATATCCACAATACGAATAAAATGGATAAGCCTTACAAGCTGAAGTTGAACAGGTTTGCTGACATGACCAACCATGAATTCAGGAGCATCTATGCTAACTCCAAGGTGAGTCACCACAGAATGTTTCGAGGCATGCCACGTGGGAATGGTTCTTTCATGTATGAGAACGTTGACAGGGTTCCTCCTTCGGTGGATTGGAGGAAGAAAGGTGCTGTTACTGATGTAAAGGATCAAGGCAAATGTGGTAAAGTCACTTCGATTCTATTTAGCTTCACTAAAATGAGAAACCAACGATTAGAAGGGTCACTTTTATTTGCCAAAATCTTCTTAACTTTCTGCATGTTTCTTTAAGGTGACAAATAGAAGGTTGACATTATCTTTGTTTGTTTTAGGGTACTGATATAAACCAATTTAGGTTCAATACATAATTTTTCTTTCTTTTATCATAAATCTCTTGCTAGCTAAGATTAGGTTCAAATGAATAAAAATTGTTTTGCCTGAGGTACACCAAACACTTTCTTTGTTTTGAGCAAGTTGTAATAATGTCCTGTTGTTTTTTAATGTCTTGTTATAGGTAGTTGTTGGGCCTTTTCAACTGTTGTAGCTGTTGAAGGTCTTAACCAGATCAAGACACATAAGCTAGTGTCATTGTCTGAGCAAGAACTGGTAGATTGTGACACTAAAGAGAATGAAGGTTGCCAAGGTGGGTTAATGGAAAGTGCATTCGATTTTATCAAACAACATGGCATTACTACAGAAACCAATTACCCTTATGAAGCAAGAGATGGAACTTGTGATGCATCAAAGGTGCACAGTCATATTTTTTGTGCTTATTATAATCTGATTTACTTTATTGATAAGGAATTTTAAGATGAAAAAAAATCACACTACAGGTGAAGAAACCTGCAGTGTCAATTGATGGATATGATACTGTCCCCGTGAACAATGAAGCTGCATTGCTCAAAGCTGTTGCCCATCAACCTGTATCAGTAGCCATTGATGCTGGCGGATTTGGCTTCCAGTTCTACTCAGAGGTGAACTCTAAATTCTAAAAACATTTTTACTTATTTTTTTGTTAATCACCAGTTTATCAAAAAACCTGTCTGATCATTTTTTTAAGGTTTCTCTTTTAAACAACTTCACTTTTAAGGTTTCATAATTATCTACAGGGAGTATTTACGGGTTTGTGTGGCACTGGTCTGAATCATGGTGTAGCAATTGTGGGGTATGGAACAACTCAAGATGGAACCAAATATTGGACAGTGAAGAACTCATGGGGATCTGAATGGGGAGAAAAAGGTTACATTAGAATGCAAAGGAGCGTATTTGACCACAAAGGTCTCTGTGGCATAGCAATGGAGGCTTCCTATCCAATCAAAAAGTCCTCCAAATCAATGGAAGAATCTTCATTTCTTAAGGACGAGCTTTAAATCATTTCTTCATGATTGTTGTTTAATTTTATTAAGGGAGAATAAAATAAAATAATTTAATGAATCAAGATAATGCTAATACATATATAAGTGAGGTTGTTTCTATTCCTACACTTGTAATATTTCTATTCCTAATTATCCATCCAAGTTGTTTGTGTCACATAGAAATATATAAATTATTAGTAATATTTATTATTAGATCACGATGTAAAATAATAGATAGTCTTTTTTCTCTTTTCGTATTCTCAAGTTTTTCTCAATAATTCAAAGGCAACTTCTTCCTGCACCTCTACAAATTTCTTCCGGCACCCTATAACTTTCCGAAAAGACTGTTTTGTTCCCATTAAAAAATGACTTTCGGATTGTTCTTTTCAAAATATTTCACGTCTTTTCTAGATCATATTTTATGAATTTCGGATTTATAAATCCAGAATCAAAATAAAAGTGTTCTGGAAAAAATATTCTTAAATGATTTTTTGTCTTCTCAAATTTCTATTCCAGAAATATTCTTTGTTTATGGAATTACTATTATCTAAAACTGTAAAAGATAATTTTGATATTTTTGAAGAATGTAGGAGTGCAGGAAGAAAAATGTAGAGGTGCAGGAAGAAATACCCTAATTCAAAAGTTTTAAAAACCCAAAAGAAACGCGTAAGCGTAACAGTGTAGCTGAAAAGTGGTAAGCTTTTCTCATATTAATTACTTTCCAATTTGCAATCTCGAAAATAAAGTGGGATTGCTTTAATTAAGAATATGTTAGATAAGAACTTACACTATTATAATTAAATCATGAAATAAAAACTAATTTAAAAAAATAAAATTAATTTTTATATTAACTAAATTATAAATTATTTTATAGATTAAATTTTTTTTTTCTAAAGCAGTTTCTATTATTATTAAATAGTTTCTAACTTGATATCTAATTAAAAATTAAGATTTTAACTATCAATTATTTATATTCTAAATTTGCTAGCAAAAATCTTGATTGCTAATTAGATACCAACCATTTAAAAATAATAAAAACTAATTTAAAAATAAATAAAAAATTGTATCTAAAATGATTTTTATAACAACTAATTATTTTTCATCTCTAAAATTGATATTTTTCATCTCTAAAATTGATTTTTACTTCATATTTTTTAATGTTACTCTCACCTTGTCTACCTTAATAATAGAATTAGTAATTGGTCATTATAAATAATGACATGAAAGTTATAAGAGTAGTATTTGTTATCAACACATTTTTAATTAAATTAAAATAATAAAAATTATTTGTTATTAACATTCACAATATTATTTTATATTATTTTTGTAGTTTATCAAACAACAAGTGAAGAAAAATAAGTTATGTCATTCAATTAATGAGAAAATTAAAATATAGAAATTTAATAAAAATTTTAGTACTCCATCAAATAATATTTTTTAATAAAAACTTAATTTAACATATCCAAATTTATTAGGTATTTAAAATTTAATTTAATTAAATAATTAATTGTTAAACACTTAATTTAAGAAAACTTAATAAATATTCACTTGATAAAATATGGAAAAATAATAAGATTTAAAGTTATGATTGGCTATTATGTAAAACATTAATTACATATTCTTCACTGTACTCAACTTTGAGCATGTTCGGAAAAAGAAAATTCACTTTCAACTAGTTTTTCCCCTTGGGTAGAATTTTTTTTTTTTTTTTTTTTTTA
>Ga0123342_1004252_pt1 | contig 22054 bp, 14 predicted proteins | sample Turbeawhitnodule_FD_89960 | JGI IMG/M metagenome (GOLD analysis project Ga0123342, IMG submission 89960) | Root nodule microbial communities of legume samples collected from Mexico - Turtle bean Mexico white nodule | ecosystem: Host-associated > Plants > Roots > Nodule | place: Mexico: Nepantla...
CCCCTCACGCCGAGACTACCAACTCGTGCGTGGGACTATATATTTTGGGTGGTCCGATAGCGGCCCGATAGCGGGTGGCACGATAGGCCCAACACAAACACTCGCTAGGATAGGCTCGAAATGACTTTGATACCATATTACGAAAGTGGACTTTAAGCATAACTCAACCCCATAAAACCAACTCATGAGGTTGAGGTTTGCACCCACTTATATACAATGAAAGGCTCTAATCTCTAGTCGATGTGGGATCTCCAACACACCCCATCACGCCGAGACTACCAACTCGTGTGTGGGACTACCCAAAATATATAGTCCCACGCACGAGTTGGCAGTCTCGGCGTGAGGGGTGTGTGTTGGAGATCCCACATCGACTAGAGATTAGAGTCTTTCATTGTATATAAGTGGGTGCAAACCTCAACCCTATGAGCCGGTTTTATGGGGTTGAGTTAGGCTTAAAGTCCACTTCGTAACACCATAAGTCAAATTTTAGCAGCAAAATGTATTCCAGATTAGGTAATCCGTAAGGCATGTTTGAAGTTGTAAAATGACTTTCATATTGCGTAATCCATAGTTCATTTAGTACCGGATTACACAATCTGAAAGTGAGTTTGGTTCATTTCGGATCAAGTATACGTACGAATTAACTAATCCGAAACACTTTAATTTTGTGTTTGTCTTCCGGTTTACATAATACGGAACTTAGTTTTGTATATGGAATTTTTTTTTTTTTAATCTTTTTATTAAAGAATAATTTTGGGATTTTTAAAAATTTATGGAAATGACGAAAGAAGTGATAAGTTACAGGAAAAATTAGTCTTGTTTTTAAGCCAAGGTTAAAGATCAAAGTGTCATGGTTTATTTTTAACGTGTCCCCAAATTCTACTTTTGGGGTTTTATTCCAACACCTCCATGCGTTTCCTTTTCAATATCTCATACTTCAAAAAAATATTTAAATTATTTTTTTATATATATTTTATTAAATATTTTTACTTTTATTTTAGAATATAAAATCAAGAGATTTTTTTGAATTATATAATCTATTTTTTTATAAATTATACAATTTAAATACAAAAGCTATATTTTAAAATTTACAATCTGATTTATATTTTAAAATATATAATCTGTCATCCAAATTTGTATTTTAAATTCTACATTCTAAAATATAAATTTTATATTTTAAATTATAAAATTTAAAATTAATATTTTCAGTATTTTTAAAAATATGTGGAAGAAGAAATCAAAGGATGAAGAAATAAATCTCCTTCCACTCTTACTCCATACACGTTTAAGCATAAAATTGAAGTCCAATAATATTTAAAATAATTCATATAAATCACAAAAAGGAATCTTAAACCTATCATTGAATAATAATGAATTAATAAATAAATATTATAAATAATATGATAGTTGAAATAAAACTGTAATATAAAAAGAAAGAAATCAAATAATAAAAAGCTTAGCTATTTAATAATAATAACAAAAATAAAATAAAATAATAAATACACTTAACGTTATACAAAATATTGTGCATGTCTTGTTATTTGAAAAAAAAGCTCATCTTATTTAATAATAATAAAAATAAAATAAAATAATAAATACACTTAATGTTTTATAAAATATTATGTATGTCTCGTTATTTGAGAAAACTAGTTACCTATAGTAATATACTACCTAGAGTGTTAGTGTCTTTATATTAACCCAATAAGACAATTAAATCAAATTAATTAAATTGATTTGAATTTCTAGTATAATTTAATTCATTTTTAAATCTAATTAATCTAATCGATCCAAACCAAAATAAAAAAATTACTTTATATTATTAATCATTATTCTTAGAATTTTAAGATATAATTGTACATAATTAATATTTTAAGTTGATGTAATGAAACTGAATCACAATAAAAATATACTGTTTTCATCTTGTAGTAAAAGATCAAGTATGAATTATTTTACAAAATTATTTATTTTCCCCCTTCAATCATAAATTATGACTGTACATTTTTGTAGACCATTAAATTTTGATTGAATTTATCTAGTTTAGATTGTGTAGAAAGAACTGATAAATTTGAATCTATCTAAATTAATAGTAATAAATTATTATTATAGTTATATGATACTTATAACCTAAGTATGATATTTTGAGTTTATGTTGGAATTTAATTTGATTTACACCAAGCTATAATCTATTACTAGATCATTATCATTCTCAATTAAAAAACATTTTTAGATGAATCAATATGGTGAGAGTAACTTCCACAGTATGTGTTTTTGAAACCTTTTCCTTACTCATATATATCTAATAACATAAATATCATGGCATAAAAAAAGTGAAGGATATTTTTTTTTTGTGTTAAAATTTTATATTAAATTTTGTTTTTTGATTTTAGTATTAAACAACAATTGAGAAGAGAAAAAGGACAGACTAAGATAGAACAACTGTTATTATTATTTTATAATTTTAATTGACATATTTTTTTACATTTCTACAAATAATATATAAATAAACTGAGACTTTATTTCATATTTTAAAAAAGTTAAACAAGTAGTTATTTTTTAGCTAATTTATTTAGAAGTAAACAAGTTTAAAGACATACTAAATACAAAGTTTTTTTACAATTCAATTAATATTAAAGTTTAGCCAAATTCCATTTTTTAAAAGAAATTCAGTCTAAAATTATAAAAAAAATCGTATGGTCTATTTGCATGATATAAAAAAATATATAAAGGTTATTATTGTGACTTGCATACTATCTAGTTTTAAATTTTGAAAATAGTTCTTTATTTTAGAAATGAAAATTCAGAATGTAAAGAAATATATTCTGAAAAATTAAATTTAAAATAGAATTTTCTGTTTGAAAAATGAAATTTTAGAATAGGATTATAAAATCAAAATCTTATTTAAAAAATAGTTTGAGAATAAAAAAATACAATTCAGAAAAGAAATTATGGAAAATAAAATCTGAAGAATTATTCTAGAAAATATATAGAAAATAAAAATTATGTAAAAAATGTTATAGAAATCCAAAACTATTATTACAGAAAAGGGATTATGAAATATATTTTGATCCTCACCCTTTTTATGTAAGAGTATTGTTATCATTTCACTTATATTGATTACAGGTCAACATTAACTGGGTGCAGGAAGTAAGTTCCGAATATGAATTTGGACAATAATAGATCCGTCCCGGCCCGGCCCATAAACACACTGGTGTATAAATATTCCGCCAGTGGAAGTGAAAGAGATTACTCTACATCCAACTGAGGGCGCAATCGAACCGCAGAATTCTGTCTTCAGACAAAAAAGAACAAAAACGAAATAACCTCAAATCTTGATTTCCCAAACCCTAACCCTACCTCTTCCACCGCCATGGCCAAGAAACGAAAGCTTCGATCCTCAGACCCTGAACCGGCCAAACCCATGGAGCCACAACAACAAGACCAAGAGTCAGGGGAACAACTCGACCAGCAACAACAACCCAACCCCGAACCAACCCTAGAAGACCCCAACACCATGGCCATCGACGAACCAACAGAGGAACAACAGCAGGAACAGCCAATCGCCGAAGGCGAAGAAGTGGAAGAGGAATCAGAGGAGCAACAGGAGCCAGAGACAGAAACCCTAGAAGAGCAACCGGAGCCGGAAGCCCTAGAAGCGGCGAACCTCGCCGAAGCCAACGGTGCTGATGAAGAAGGGAACACCGACGAGGAGGATGAGGATCTCAGTCTCGAAGATGAACCCGTGGAGAAACTTCTCGAACCCTTCACGAAGGAGCAGCTGCACGCTCTTGTGAAGCAGGCCGTTGAGAGGTTCCCTGAATTCGTCGACAGCGTCCGCCAGCTCGCCGATGTGGACCCTGCCCACCGGAAAATCTTCGTCCACGGCCTCGGCTGGGATGCCACCGCTGAAACCCTAACCTCCGTGTTCGGGAAATACGGCGAGATCGAGGACTGCAAGGCCGTCACCGACAAAGTCTCCGGCAAATCGAAGGGTTACGCTTTCATCCTTTTCAAGCACAAGGATGATGCTAGAAAGGCGCTGAAAAATCCCCAGAAGAAGATTGGAAACCGGACCACTTCTTGTCAGCTGGCCTCTGCTGGCCCTGTTCCGGCGCCCCCGCCGAATGCCAACCCGGTTTCTGAATACACGCAGAGGAAGATATTTGTGAGCAACGTGAGTGCTGAGATTGATCCCCAGAAACTTCTTGAATTCTTCAAGCAATTTGGGGAGGTTGAGGATGGTCCTCTTGGGCTCGACAAGAACACTGGGAAACCTAAGGGTTTTGCCTTGTTTGTTTATAAGTCTGTGGAGAGTTCCAAGAAGGCTTTGGAAGAACCTCATAAGAATTTTGAGGGCCATACTCTGTATTGTCAGAAGGCTGTCGATGGTCCCAAGGGGAACAAGGGGTATCATCAGTATCACCATCAGCAGCATTCTCATCATCACCACCATCACCATCATCAGCCTCATTATCAGAGAAAGGAGAAGAACAAGTATTCCTCTGGTGGTGGTGGGCCGTCCCATGGCAGTGGTCATCTGATGGCTCCCTCGGCGTCTGCTGTGGGGGGTTTCAACCCCGGAGTGCCGGCTCAAGGGTTGAATCCTGCTCTTGGACAGGCGCTGACCGCTTTGCTTACTAACCAGGGAGCTGGTTTGGGTCTTGGAAATCTGCTTGGAGGGCTTGGTGGTGCCCCCGTTAACCAGACTGGGCCACCTGCCCCTTATGGGAATCAGCCTGCAATGGGATATGGGAACCAGCCAGCAATGCAGCAGGGATACCAGAATCCTCAAATGGGTCAGATCAGTGGTGTCAGACCCCACCCTGGTGCTGGCGCTCCTTATATGGGTCATTAGGTGAGTGCATCCTTTTGCTTATTGATAAGGCTTTTGTTGTCTACTTTATTGTTGAATTTGAAGGCTACTTGTTAGAAACTAGGAAATGAAAGTTTTGGCGGTATTAAAATTAGTTAACTCTTAAATTCAGGATGACATGAAAGAATAACCCTGATTCAACCAGGCTTCTTTCATTCATGGATGAGAACAAGTGTCACTCCAATTGTGTTTGGTTGCATTGCACGTGCTTTCCTTATATTTTGTTTTGCATCCCGATGTCAATATCTAGGTTGACGAACTGTTTTTGACATGTATTTTTTTTATTGTTTCATGAATGCTCAGCCTTAGCTGTTTTATACATTGGGACTGCATACTCACTCTTGTTAAACTGTTCTGAATTAATTGTCATTTTTTATGTTGTGATAGAAAATGAACATGAAATTTGTAATTCATAACTATTTATTCTGAGCTCCATTTCTATGAAATTTCTTGATCTGTTCATCTTCTTTGAGTGAACATTCTCAGGTTTGCATATAACTCTTCTATTGTCTGCTCTGCCCATTTTCTTTTTATTGCAAAAATAATGACTTTGATTTTGACTTTTTTAAATTTGAATAAAATATAACTTTGAAAAATCAATTTTTCAGTACAAGAGGTATGGCCTTTGATTATTTCATGTTTGTTCGTGTTTCCTGTAGAGATATTTGGTTTGAAATTAGTTATTTTACTCATTGTATTCAATGTGCAGATACCCTCTTAAGATGCATCAATCATTTAGTTTTGGACTCCGCCGATTCTTCTGAAGTACCAGGCACTATTCAAATGCATCTTTTAATTTGTAATTTTAGTTACTATTTGATTACTAAAGAATCAGATTCTGAAACCTGTATTTTTTTACTTCTTATCTTAGTAGATTTCCCCCTGACGTGTTTTTAAAATCTTATTATACCTCAGATTCCTTTATTGGAGTATTGAGGAACGGTGAATTTTGGGGCAGAGAAAACTGTTATAATAATTTTTAAGTGTGTTGTGGACCTTTTTTATTTACCTTTGTGAAGCATAACTGGCACGAGTTCAACTAACATGTTTTAATTGTCTTGTGGCTTTCAGCCCTGATTTTTTAGGACCTCTGCATTCTTTTTAACAAGTTTAAGGTTCCTATGGGGATTTGATTGTACTTTCGTTGTCATTTTTAATGGTTATATTGAGATTACTTATTAATTATTGTGTATCACTTGAATCTTTATTCCTTCTGGATTTTTTTCCCAAACTATTTTTTCTTTCATAGGATTTTTAAGGGCTTGAAAGTGAACACACTATGATGAGAATAACATTAAACAAGGTGTTGATTTTTCAAGGATCGTCTTTTAAACACCCTTCCCCTCGACTTGTTCTCTCTATGCAATTTTCTATATTCAAAGGTCTTATTGTGAAAACAATTGTTATTTCCCCTTCCCCAATGAAGGATTGAACAGTTGAAGTGAATTGTTGTCCTTCGTCCTTCCGTCATCTTTTTACCTCGTTTCTGCTGGAAATAAGTCCTCAGCTTTTTTGGTATTAAATAGTTTGTTTTCTACATCTAATATATTATTATTCCTAGTGGAGATTTTTTTTGTTTAATTTTGTTTGAGAACTGATCTAGACTTGTCATACCATACAATATTTGCTTGAGGGTTGGCTTGCTGACATATAGGTCCTTGCCACAAACAAATGCCTGAATCTGTTTCTAACTTGAGTCATCTGCATCCACTAATGGAGCTTGGATCCTTCCATTCACTTCTTTGGCAAGAAATGGCCACACTTGGTGGGTGGGTTGGCTCTCACTGTATACAAGTGTACCGTGGTTTGGAGTGAATGTCAGAGAAGATCAGATGGGTGCGATGGTGTTATCATTTGCAGTTATCCATGGGTATGATCTTTTCTTTTGCTATAGATTGCCTAGGAAAGTTAAGTTCGGAAACCTACCTTCTTTTTTATTTACGGAAGCTTTAAATTGATTTCTGAAGAGATTCGTCTAATATTTCCAAGTTGGGCTTCTAGATTTCGCTTGGGATTTTCAAATTATTGTTTTTACGTACAGCCTTCTTGGTGAAAGACCCACTTTGATATCGTCTTTGGCGAAGGTTAATAATATCTTGTGAAGTTGCAAAAGATAAGTATTTCATAAATTTTAAAACCAATCAATAAGTTTTGCAAAAATGTATTTTGAAAATGATGTCATAAGATGTATTTACTTTGGTGCGAAGCTTAAGCGCTAAATTCAATACCAAACTGGGCAAAAGCTTACCATGAAGTAATATATTTGCTTTCTGTTTCTATTTGCGCGAGAATGAAAACAATTTTCTCCTAAATAACAAATTTTGTGGATGCTACTTAACCTTCTGGATGTTATAATGAAAGCATATTGATATTGATCACACAGCTTGACAAGGCAGTTGGCACAAGCGAGAACTGCACATCTGACTCAATCAACCGGAGGTATTATATTGGCATGAGGTTACAGTAATCAAGAAGATTAGTGATAATATTTGAAAAAAATACTTAATTTGTGTTGTTACAGTTTGTTAGACCTTCAATAAATTTGGGGTAGCCCCATCTTGGACGAGGTGTAACATTTATTTTATTTGGAAATATTAGGATTCCTCCATCACTTGGTCTAACCACTATCCTAAATTAGGTATTAAGATACTTAACTCCTGAATGATCGACAACAAATTTCAGATTGAAAAGCATTTTTGTAGGGCTAAAATTTGCTTATTATCACAACCTTTATATACTTATAACAAATGTTTGCATTATTGGGTGAAAGCCCAGCAGATGTAGGGGAGTGTTTGAAAAATACTTTACTGGGTTAGCAGGTAATAGCCATTTATGCTGATGTGTGTTAACTGTTACAAATAGATTCTTATATTATATCCCTCCTTTTAATTTTAAACAGGGAAATTGGGGTAGTAGTTTGTACGTCAGAGGACATGTCTTTTACTGAACACTAGCTGCATCTTCAGTCACATGTTTCTGAAAATTATGAAATTAATCTCACGACAAACTAAATTATACTCAACGTAATTCTTGTACTTAGTATTTTTTTAAAATATTTCCCTAGTCAGTAATTGAATCTTGTGTTAATCATTTGTGTATCATCAGTAATTTAATCATCCAATTTTTATAAATATTTGAAATTCAACCTCAAAATTGGTATTCTCTTTCCAGTATTCACACTTAATTGTGAGGATGCTAATCAATTTATTGTGTTGAGAAATAAGTGAAATTGAGAAGATAAAGTTGTTTATTTTCTTATAATATGAAATATAAAATATATTTTTTCTAATGTTTAATTTTTGTTACCTAAAATAAAATAAAAGTATAAAATATAATATGCAAATTTATCTAAATATATGGATTTACAAAATCGTATATATAAAAGATTCCAAGTTTCAGCGACAGCACTAAAATTCACTAATCAAAATATAAATCCCAATATACACTCAATTATAATAGTACCAAGGACAACACAAATTCTACGATTATTCATCTATAACTTAACTAAGAACAATATAGAAAAGGAATTTTTTTTTACACATTTCGTTTTCCAATTCTATTGTTTACAATATTACAATATTATAAAACTATTATATTTTAAAGTCGATTTCTCTTTAACTTAATATGGAAACTATAAAATGAAGAGTAAGAGAAACTATTCGAAATCATACATTGTTTGTACGATTATTTGGATTTTTAAGAATGATGATAAAATATACGAATAAAAATAGTAAATAATCAATTTAGTTTTAAAGTTTTTGCTTTCATGATATTTCAATATCTTTAAGTACCTATACTTTCATTTTTAAGACCACGACAAAAGATTTGTTATTCAGTTTTTTTTTTGTTTTTGTTATCTTAACTGTGTTTTTTATTCTGATTAATTTTTGTATCATTTTTTATTTATTTTTAATCTTGAAAATCAAACTTTTATTTATTACAAAAATTAGACACAAACAAAAAATCTAAAGTGAGTCACACACAACTCCACCGATTAGTTAGACTTCCCTCACTTTGAAAAACACAATCTTATTACATTTGACACAACTATATCTTTGAATTAATTTTAAAAAATAATTTCAAAATGAGTGGTCATCTTAAAACTTAAGATACGAAAAGAAAATACTATTTTTTAAAAAATAAAATCAGTTTTAATTTTTAAATATTTTGAAACTAATTACCAAAAATACTCACAGCAACCATGATTTTAGAAAAGGAGTAATGAAGAGTAGATGATATTTTATTTTAAATTAAAAGCTTTGGTTAAAGAACCCACAATGAAAAACTGCAAAAATAAATGAGTATATTTCTTTTGTATGCATAAAATATTTCTGTTTTAGTATTATCATTTACCTAAAAGGAAATTATGACTACATTTTCAAAAGAAAAAAAATATTGTGTGAAAGCTATTATCACATTAATTAGTGATAGAGATTTATTTAAGATTTGAGAGGGGCACTTATGTCATGGGTGCTTCCAAAAGGAGGAAAATAAACCAATTGGAATGTTTAGTGATGTATGTGATTGATAAGGGCACTCCCCTATATATATAGACACAAACAGAAGACACTCTAAAACGGTGTCCCTCACTCGCCTTTTCATGGGTTACCCTCGCAACTTTGTTGGCGTCTGTTAACATTGTGCTTCTGTCTCCAAACACACTCACAACACATAACAAACTCATTCCATCACTTCACTGTCCAAAACCCTAATATTTCACTGTTCTCCTGCTGTCACACTGACCCAACTCTTTTTTCATTTAAACTTCACGAAAGGAACCCTTTTTACCACACCCACGTGAAATTATCGTCCATTCAGCTCTGGGTTCGTCTGCTCAATATCACTGATTCATTTGGCAAGTAAAGGTTCAATCTTTTTGTGGTGTCTTTGCGTTTTTGGTGAATCTCTCAGCACCCATCAGGTTGATAGTTTAGAGTGTTGTGTGTTTTGGCAAGTGGGGTTTAGAAGGGGAAATCTTGGGAGTTGGGGGGATTGGTGAGAGAAAAAAGCAGTTATGGTGACTGCTGAGACTGAGATTGGTGAGGATCACAAGGGGGTTGCTGCTCCTAAGTCTCCTTGGAAGACTCCTGCTGTTGATGGTAAGGGAGCTGATGTGTCTGTGATGATGGGCACTGAGTCTTGGCCAGCTCTCTCTGATGCCCAAAGACCACCCAAAAATGTTGAGATTGCTGCTGCTTCTGTGGCAAATGTTGGTGAGATTGCTCCTAGACCTCCTTCTATGCAGGTTAGTATGCTCTTTGTAGTGTAATTGTGATGTGGAAAATGTAGTGCATATATTCTTTGAAATGTATTATGGTATTGAATTTGTATCTATCTTTTTTGTTGTCTTGTATTGCTATAGCATTGACTTGAGTTTGTGATTATGACGTCGAAAATGTAATATGTTATTGAGTTTGTATGTATACTTATGCTGTCTTGTATTGATTTAGAACTTACTTGAGAATGTGAGATGACATGGAAATTGTAATTCATAGATTCATATTAATGTAATATGTTATTGAGTTTGTAGATATACTTTTGCTGTATTGTATTGTAACAGAATTTACTTGAGTTTGGGACTATGGCTTGGAAACTGTGGTGCATAGATTCATAAAATTGTAACATGTTATTGAGTTTGTATTTATACTTTTATTGTCTTGTATTTTTACTTGAGTATGTGATTATGGCTTGGAAATTGTGATGCATGGATTAATAAAATTGTAATATCTTATTGAGTTATATATACTTTTGCTGTCTTGTATTTTTACAAAATTTATTTGTTTAGGATAGACATTGGTGTCTTATTATAATTTTCTCGATTTGCGGAAATTTCGCTAGCGTGACAACTGTTGTTATTAACATTGAATGGTACGTAGCTAAAAAGTAAATTTCGTTGTGTTCCTATGGTTTAACAAAGATCATAGGTGCTTATGTTTTTTTAGCCATTAATGCTTCAGTTGTCATGATATAAATAAAACTTGTATGCTTAATGCGACAAAAGTCTTGTTTTTGGAATGTAATATATTTCTTTTGTTTGTATGCATGTTTCTTTGTTTAATAGAAGGTGAATGGTTCCGGAAATGCTAACCCAGTACATAAGCTGCCATCACCCCGTCATCCAAAGCCGGGTGCTAAGCGGAACTCAAGTGGTGCGCCTCCCTTTCCGGGTCCACTGCCTTATCTTCAGCCAGTTCCTCCATATTTTTATCCTATGGTACCGCCTCCGCATATTGCTGTTCCTGGTTATGCTTTTCCACCTGGTCCAGGACCTTTTCCGGCTGTAGAAAATCCTTTGGGGAAGCCTGTATCTCAGCCACCAGGACAAGCTTTTGCTCCACCTGCTCATGCTGTTGATGCCAAAAGTGTTCAGCCGCCAGTCCAAGGGGATCCAAATGCTTATGCTGCTAATTTTTCTAATGGAAGACCAAATATCCAAGAACAAGGTGACCATCTAAATCATGCATGGCATCATCAAAGGCCTTTTCCTTCCAGAGCAAACATTCCCATTCAACATGGTTTGGGCCCAAGGCCATTTATACGGCCTCCATTTTATGGTCCTCCTCCAGGGTACATGGTTGGTCCAAGCTTCCCCGGTAAAAATTAAATACACAGTCCTCTATTTGTGCACATGGTTCTATTGTTACACAGACACACATATACTTCCTTTTGTGCGCAGGCACTTCTGGATTTCTCAACTTGAATGCTATTTGAGGAATTTTCTCAGATGTTTTTTTCTGTTTAATTACTCCATTCTCAATCAATTAGTTCTTTAATCTAATTTTAATTTTCTGGATAGGATCTGCACCATATTGGGGTGTCACCATGGTACCTCCTGGCTCCATTAGAGGACCCCATCCTCGGCAATTTGTTCCATTTCATGTCAACCCCACCCCTCAGCCACCGCCTCCAGACGCTGTACCTTTGAGGACTAGTATTGTTAAACAGATAGACTATTATTTTAGGTAAGTACCTTCATCGTTGAGGATGACTTCTATATTATATTTGGTGTTAACTGTTGGCCAGTTAAATATACGTCTTAAAGACCTAATGTGATAAATTTTTTTGTCGATGTTCTTTTTATCCCCACATTTGCTCATCTGAATGATGCGAATGATGTTTCTGACTTTCAATTGTTCTGTTATGTTTTGATTGTGAAAGTGCTGTACTTGTAGATTAATAGATGCCAAGCCTTTAGATTTCAACAATTGCATTAGATGGTATAGTTGGAGAATTATTGTCAGAGATGACAAAGGGGAACTGATTTTTAGTGTTTGAACTTTGAGAGCTAGCTAATGAACATTAGAAATTTCTTTGGAAATCCTGTAATAATACCTGTTGATTCCATTTTTTTTTTCAAGTGAATGAGTAAATCATATGATAAAGATAGTTTATTGAGCAAACTGCTGACTCTGAAGCCATCTTTTGGCAGTGATGAAAATCTGCAGCATGACCTTTACCTTATTTCCTTGATGGATGACCAAGGATGGGTTCCCATATCCACTATTGCTGAATTTAAAAGGGTATGTCCCAAGCAAATTTTACCTCCCAAATCTACTATAGTGTAGGGATGTATGTTTTCTGCTGGCGAGTTCCATGTTATTTCCTCTTTCTCTCTTGTCTTTAATGATTTTAATTATCTTGGGTTAGGTCAAGAGGATGAGCACTGACATACCTTTTATCCTTGATGCACTTCAGAGCTCCAATACTGTGGAAATTCAGGTTATTTTGCTATTATGGTTTACTTTTTTACTGCGTAAGCTTTTTATTAACTGCAGAATCTAGTTTGTTGTTTTAATTACTTTTGCTCATAAGCAGATTTCTGTGATTGTACTCTATTTTTGTTCTTTATCTCTGATATTAATCTTGGGAGTTGGTAGTTTCAAATGTTTATGTACATAGATTTCTTAAGGAACATTTTAAAAGTAATGAGACGCAGTTCCATGTTTGTTGGGAGTTTCAAATTCTACATCTTTTTCAAGTCATGATATTTTTTTCCCACATTGGCATGGACCTTAAATCAGCTCATTCCTGTTTCCCTTGTAATTTGGTCAATTTATTATTTATATAATATTGATGATTTTTGAAAAATAAGTCATAGACATCTTTTAAAATTCAGATTATAATGTTCTTTGTATTTAAGATAGTATCGATTATGATTTCAGACTATTCAGTCTTTATTTTCTTATTATGTTCCCCAATTTCACTGGAAGTAGTTTATTATAAGGCAGATCTGGTACAGGAGGTTCCTACCTGGTGGGGTTGTGGACAATAGAGTTATGCAGCTTTATCCCTGCAAACAACGAGGCTGATTTTAGTATTCAAACTTGTGCTATAGATCCCAAGCCAATATAACCTTGCATTGTGCCAACACTCGTCCTCCAAAAGAGATATTTTATTGTTTCACTATATTTCAGAAGAAATTCAGTTTTGAAATATTACATACATTTAAGTCATATATTAGTCAATTGGACAATAGAGTGGGACAGTGGAGTGGTTTTTTCAAAGTTGCTGAGTGCAATACTGGCTTTTCATGGTCTAAAATGGTGCTACCATAATGTAGGATTTAAAACCTCCTTTTTACTCCTGAAACATCAATGTTTGAGTTATTTTTGGATAAAAAATTTCACAAAAAAGTTATTCCCTCACATTATAAAACTTTTTTATCGTGTATTCCATTTTTCTTCTTTAGACTTCGTTTATCACATTCTACTATTTTATCTTATTTTTTATTTTGCTATCTATTAATTTCACCCCAGTCATTTTTTGACTTCATTAATATGCTCTCATCGCTCCTAAATTGATGTGATTGTGTGTACACCAAGAGTTGTTATTTTCCATGAATATCGGTAATTTTGGATTTTATTTTATGTAGTATAAATTATTTAGCTTTTATTGCAAAGTTAGCTGCTATTCACTGTCCTGCCACACAATAATTCTCGAGTCCAATGCATTTGTAACATCTATAGTATATATGTGTTGAGTTTTTGAGAATTGCTAGGTGCTAGTTGGTTATTCAAGAGGACTTCTTTGTTTGGGCTCTATAAAGTTTAAACTAGATTTTGAAATGCCTGAAGTATATATGATTTATGCTTGTTGATGATGGTTTCTTAGCCTCTAGATATTGTTAGAAGTTCCTGTTTCCATATTTAGATTCTACATTTTATATTAGAATAACACCTTTAGTTCTACTAGAGCCAGGTTTAAGTTGCATTTTATTGTGTATGAAATTTTAAAGATACGTTACTGTTAATTGATTATTTTTTAACTTGTAATTTGTGTTATTTTTATAGGGTGACAAAATAAGGAAATGTGATAATTGGTCAAAATGGATTCGAGTTTCCTCAGGAAATTCAGGATCATCTACAGCTCAGATTCAACAGAGCCAACTTGTAGATGGTGCTGTCAATTCCCTTGAGAATAGTGATGCTGCTGGAGATAACACAAGAGAGACTTCTGAAACAAATCCTAAATATGCTGTTCATAATTCAATTTTGGCGGAGCGTAATCAGCTCAATGAAGATAAGTTGCATGTTTCACATGCAAATCAAGGAAACAATACGAAGAGCCATTATTCCAATGGTAAACCGCTTGTGGTAACTGGTGAAAGCGTCAAATTGTGTGATTTTGACACAAGTAGTAATAATTTATGTGATCTACAAGAAACTGAGCCCAAAATATTTGACCATAATGAGACTGGAAACATGGATGTATTGAATGATATGGATGTCCAAGACCTTACAAATGATTTTGGCAATACTTTTATGCTCGATGAAGAGATAGAACTTGAGCAGAAGATGCTAAAGAAGAGTGAACTTTCTTCTAGTAGAAGGTACTTCATAGTTCTGTTTGATCTTATTGATATATAGTGGAATATGCAACAAGTGTTTTTCATAGATTCTGAAACTTAATTTGCTTGTTTCCTTTGAAGATAATTAAAGACGATTTTCTTTATTCCTTTGTAATATGAAATTCAAAGATTCCTCTCTTTCCCCCCTTGACAAAACATGTGTTTATATTCTGTTTGAGATGTTAAAATACTTCTCTTATCTGATGTGGAATAGTATTAAGAGATTTTTGTGCCGTGTCATTTTTTGCATTTCCTCTCTTTTTTGTTTAAAACATTCATCTGATGATTTTTTTTTTGTCTAAAAGGATTGACTATGAAGATGATGAGATGGCTGTTATTGAACAGGATGTTCAGAGACTGGTAATTGTCACTCAGGTATTGGTATTGCTAATTTAATTAAAAATAAGTTCAAATGTTTATTCTTTTCTCTAAAATTGGTTATCATTCAAATAAGGTTTCAATTTTATATTTTTGATTGCCCAAATAGCCACGCTGATGATTGCTGTCAGAGGCTGGAACCACATATCTGTAATGCACTGCAAACTGCTTAATTATAAATTATTACTAAAAAGACTACGTACTGTCTATTTTTTGGTTTGAATGAACAAGTTGAAAACTGATTTAAACATATTATGTTGGAATGTTTATTACTGTTAACTCATTATTTGATAATTTTGTATTTTAATGTACAGAATGGTGATCCTAAACAAGGATATAGAGGTGGTGGCAAAGAATCAAATTCCATTTCCAATGAGCTTGCTTCTGCAATAAATGATGGGCTTTACTTCTATGAGCAGGTAGAGTCACCATTGTCTTACGTTACCAATTGTCAGTTATTTTTTAGATTATCATCATCTTTAATAAATTTTGTTGGTTCCCTTGCCTGATTATCAACAGGAGCTGAAACATAGGCGGTCTAATCGTAGCAGAAAGAATAACTCAGATAGTAGAGATCGGAATATTAAATCTCCAAGCCATAATTCAGGTGTTTCAATTTTAAAGGCAGCTGAGAATATTGGCGCAAACAGTGTTGAAGAGTCTGGAAGCAATACTTCTCGAAGGAAACATAAAGTATTTCACAAGCAACCAACTTCCCTTAAGCAGCGGTTTTTCTCGAGTAATTTTAGAAATCATGGAACAGGTTGTAATTCTCACGGAATCATATCTGAAAGTCCACCTTGTAATTCGGTTGGGTTTTTCTTTGCTTCTACGCCTCCTGAAAATCACAGGTCAGTTCAAAATTATTGTTCCCGGTGCTAATTTCTTTTATATAGTTTTTCTTAGCCTTTTTGTTCTTTACTAGACGAAAATCAAGTAAATATTTATTAAAAGGTATAAAGTAATAGATGTTTCAGTGAGCAACTATTTCACTAATTATCTTAATTTTGCAGTTTCAAGCCTTCCAAATTGAGTAGTTCCCCTCATGGGGGCCTTTCTGGTAGTCCGCATGGGGGTTTTTCGGGCAGTCCGCATGGGGGTTTTTCGGGCAGTCCACATGGGGGGTTCTCTGGTAGTCCACCTGTTGGTTCCATGCCTAAGTCTTTTCCACTGTTTCAGCATCCAAGTCACCAGCTCTTGGAAGAAAACGGTTTCAAACAGCAGAAGTAAGTGATAATGCTTAATACTGTTTCTGTGCACAAGCAGTAGTAAGATATAGTTCCTATAGTTTGCATTTTCAAAATTCCTCATGTGATTGTTCTTCATGCAGGTACTTGAAGTATCATAAACGGTGTTTGAATGATAGAAAGAAACTTGGAATTGGTTGCAGTGAGGTGAACATCATTTTTTAATTTCTACGAAAAATAATATTTGGAAAGATTGAATGCTTGGTTGCTCCACATTAGTAGTACAAAGATTGAACTCATTCTCAAATACTAATGCTTCATTATGTTCACTTCTATTATGCAGTTTGTACCTATTGTTTGATCTATTTCTCACCTTTTTATTACTTAATTGTATGAATTATATTGTATAGATGTCGGGTGGAGTGAAAATTTTGCAGAGTTAGTACTTTTGGCATTTTTTATATTAATTTGCAGTACTCAACTAGTTCTCTTTACTTAAATTAAATTCCATCATTAGCAAAACCTGTCCATCAAAATGAGATGGGCTGCAGTTCTATGATCTTCACTTATACTACATTTTTTTTTTAATCATGCTCTTGCTTATTCTGGTAAAATTTTGTTCCATCTCTTGTATGTGTATGCAGGAAATGAATACATTATACAGGTTCTGGTCCTATTTTCTTCGGGACATGTTTGTGCCTTCTATGTATAATGAATTTAAGAAATTAGCTAAGGAAGATGCCGCCGCTAATTATAATTATGGTATAGAGTGCCTTTTCAGATTCTACAGGTATCCGTTTCAAAATTTTGTTGGGTGTTGTAATACGCTAATTTTCAAGTGTTCTGATTTTTCATATACTGTTTCTTTGAAGAGGCTGATAAAAAAATTGCTTTATTTTCCTTATGAGACATTCGTGCTCAGTTCTTTTGATCTTTGAATAATTTCTTGTTCAGTTATGGTTTGGAGAAGGAATTTAGAGATGATCTTTACAAGGATTTTGAACATCTCACTCTGGATTTCTACCATAAGGGCAACCTGTATGGCCTGGAAAAATATTGGTAAAACTGATTTACTCTTGTTATTTTTATTTTCACAGCTCGTTTTGTGTTTTGTAGTTTCATTCAATCATTTTCCCAGTTCATGCAAGATTGATGATAGTGAAAGGAGTAAATCATATTGTTTGGTAGTGCTATTATAGATTAAAAAAATTGTCCAATGGTCTATCAAATTTAGCATTTTGTTTATTCTTGAGGTTAGATCTGTTGAACTTTTCTGAATGTACATGCTATAACACTAGCTAGAGGGACTGCAACAATGCTACCCTGTTTTTAAATAGTACTGCTCTTCTATAATTTAGGAAGTGGAGGTGCCACAATCCAAAAGCTGATTCTCTCCTTACACATCTGCTAAGATTACATGTTAGATATAGAGAAAAAAATAAGTGCAGTTTCTTGTATTGCTTTTGCACTCTTCACATCATTATCACACTCCAGTCTTGGACTTATGCTTTGTTCTTATATATGGCATTGGCAGGGCATTTCACCATTACCGCAAGATCCGCGACCACAAAGCACCTTTGAATAAACACCCTGATCTGGAGAGGTTGCTCCAGGAAGAGTATCGGAGTTTGGAGGATTTCCGGGCAAGAGAAAAGACTGTAGTGAAAGAGGATTTGAACTAAGTTTTGAATGTGGTGATATGCCTGGTAAATACACATGGCATAGAGTTTTGATGGCATCCCCAATTTTGATGAGAAGTCTTGACAACATAAGAATATGAGTTGTTGTGAAGTAACCGGCCTGCATTTTGGTTTAACTGGAAAGAGGAAGATTGTTTGTTTGTTCTCTATATTTGGTGAGAAATGATGATGCCTCATGAAGAGGATTTGGTGATTGCTTAGTGTTTTGAGGTTTCTTTGATGATGATTCTATATGGTTGGTATACACCACTGCATCCTTTCTTTGGTGGATCTTGCAGACTTTGGGAGACACATTTTCTTGTCTCCAAATGATGTTGTACATACATAAGATGATAGACTAGAAAGGATAAGAAAAAGAGGTTCTTGTTTTTATTTTTGGTGGGATCAAAAGAGGGGAAAGGGTTGTATTTATTATATATCTTGCCCAAACTTTAACAATAAGAGTGAGAATCTTCTTACTGTAACATGCCATTTATCTCATTTCATTTATCTCACACTTCTCTCACCAAATTCGGATGCTTTCAAAATAAAGACTTTTTTGCTACAAATAAAATGGAACAGCTTCTTTCCTATGATTTTGGGAGTTACTTTTTATAATCTTTTGTCTATGAAGATAGAGGGAATGGCAAAAAATATAAATTTTTTGTTTATACACATTTAATTGTTTCAAAAGCATTTATTATAAATTTTTTTTGTTACATTAACATGGTTTAATTGTGAAAGAAGAAATGTCAGAAACAAAGTTATACATTGAGAGAATGTTATTAGATTATTAAATTATTATAATAGTTCAAATTTTATATGATTTATAATCATTTAATAAGTACGTGTAATTAGTTTTTAAAACGTAGTATCTAGACTACTTAATACTATAATTTACAAATGAATTCATTTTAAGAGTTTTTTTACGATAAAATTAGTAGTTTCTATTTAAAAAACTATGATGGTAAAAAAATCAATTCCTTTTATAATTTATAAAAAATAATACCTGGATTATTTAGAGCTATTTAATTAAAGCAAGAAAATTGGATTGGGGAGATAAAATGAGAACAAAAATTACCGGTAGTTATAAGTTTTTTTTAAATAACTTTCTTTCTAAAATTATTAATTTTTAAATAAGTTTTTACATTTTTTTAATATAGGAGATTATTTTGAATGATTTTTGTCATAAATTTAGTTGTTTTTTGTCATAATTTTAGATTATTTTCAAAAATTTATTTTTCATTTCTTAAAATATTTCCAGGAATACTTTAATATTATTTAATTAATGTTTTGATTGGAAAGATAAAATAACAAAAATGTATAATGAAAAAGTAACAACAGTAACCTCATTAATAGTGAAAAATAGTATGTTATATATCGTTTCAATCGTAATTTATTAGTTGTGAATGTTAAGTCTTAACACTCAAAATAACTTAACTTCACAAGGAAGAGATGTTGTAGAGAGTGCTGCTCCAACAACACCTTCACCAGAATATGATTATGTTTTAAAAAATTACAATGAGTAAACTCTAACGGTGATTTTAAAATGAAGAATAATTGTATTTTTGAAAGCTTTTTTGTGAAATCATTATATAAAGCACATTTGTGTTTAGAAAAAAATATTGTTTTAAATTTTGAAATCCTTAAGATAGAATTGTCTTCTAGATTTTCTATGTAGTTTATTCAACAGATACTTAAGGTGATACTACAACCAGTGTGTGAATTTATAGTTGCATGTCATCATTCATCTTCATCATTATTTATGTTATCGAATGTTTATGGAGTCATTCTTGATCAATAACAATATTATAAATATATAGGTGTTGTGGTAGAAGTGACAAAGATAACTATGAATTCCTTCTATCACATAAATGTTTTAGTTGTTATCATTCAAATTTTATTATTATTTCAATTTATTTTATTTCAATAAATATTTTATTATTCCATTTATTATTATTGTTTAAATCTTCTTATGATATGAATAAACAAAAAAGTACAAGCCATTTAAAAAAAATCAAATAAATAAAATTGAAAAAACACACCCAAATATAAAAGAATGTTTTTAAAACACAGAATTTTACAAAAAATAGAGAAGTCTAGAAATAAAAGCAAAAACAACTTAAAAACTAAGAAACTAAACCTAAAACGTGCAACTGAGCACGGTTTCTAAATATAAAAATTTAAAAACAATCAAAACGTGCACATGTGCCCAGCTTTAAAAGATTTTCTAAAAAAAAATCGTTCGTTTTTGAAAAATATAAAAGACTTTCGTAGTAGGAAAGAGAAAATAAATTCAAACCAAAAAGCGTATTTGGAAGAACAATTTTTTGTATTTTTAAAGTTTTTGAACTCAGTTCTTTTTTTTCAAAAAAAAATTGCCCATTGAATTGGACCAGTATTTATCTGTGTGTTGGTATAGTGTATCTCTTCAAAGGCAGGTTCTTCGTGCATCTTTACATACTCCACAAGGTTACGCAAAGATAAAACTGTTCTTATATAAAATTGTATATTTTTTTTTTATATTTCAGATTATGAAATCTGGTAAATTTTTGGATTGACGCTTCCAGTAAAATTTTGGATTGACGCATCGGGTAATATTTCAGATTGGTGCTTCCGATAGTACATGAATGATAGTGTTAATAAAAAAATAAAAAAATACAAAACATCCATAATTGAAAAAATCATTCCGGATCCGCCAATCCGTAATTCAAAATATGCATTATGGATTCAGAAATCCATAATTTAAAAAAATCATTTCGGATCCACCAATCCGTAATAGAAATTAGGCTTCTGGATTCAGCAATCCAAAAATCAACAATTTATGCAAACTTTGCTTCTGGAACACCCCTTTTATCCAGAATGCAACATGATTCACTTTCGGATTGATGAATCTGTAGCACACTTCCAGATCCCAAATTCAAATAACAGGTGAAGGTCATTTAAAATTTACAAAATTGTTGGATGTAAGAAGAAAAATGTAGAGATGGAGGAAGAAACTACCTCTTCAAATAGAACATCAAACACTATAAAAGTGCATTACCATTACTATCAACTCTAATTCTTATTATCATTTTATTTTGTAGTGATAAGCTGAACTGTGGAATTGAAGTGGTTTGCATTTTTGAGGAGTTTGGGTACTTTCCATTATATTTTAGATTAAAAGTTTATTGTTATTATATACATAAAAACTTTATAGATTTACATTCAAATATTATTATTTATCACTCAAGAAAAGAAGAAGAGGGGGTTAGTTTATAATGAAATAATTTTAATGTTTTTTTAAAACAAAACAATAATTTTGGATGAAGTATTTTCACTATTTTTTTTTTAAAACACCAATTTATCCACTAGGTCTATATAAATAACTGCTGCAAATGTATATTAAAATGAATCCTATAAAAGAGGATACACAAACAGAGAGAAACCATGTTGGTGCGAAACTTATCAAATCTTATTTGTTAATACCATAAACATTTGCTTCAAAATCACTAGTAATAGAAGGTTGAAAAGGCAAGAATATCAATAAGTATATCTCTTTGTGCCATTTTGACTTGGAACAGCGACGTGCATTGTGAAATATGATAAAAAAGACACTCACCAAAAAATAAGAATGAGTGTTTTCATCAGCAACAACAGAATAACAAAGAACAATTTTCTTATTGCCTTTTTGTTCAGGATAGGGGATCACAATTTAGAACCCACTATCTATGACTACAAGTCTCTATTAAAACACAAAAACAACAATTGTATCACTTGTAAGTGAAACATTCCCTTGGTTTAAGGCTCCTACTGTTGCTTTTGCTCCGCCGTCAAGGTTGGTAACAAAGCCACAGCCTCACCATCAATGACAAGTTCACCATTCTTGAAGCACCTTGTCTTAAATTTTGCACTGAAAATCGATAAACATTCATTTAGAAACAAAATTAGTCTTTGCTTAAAAAAGAATGCATAAAAATACCAACACAACTAAACTTACAGATATCGATTTCTATTTTCTCTAAGATTAGTAGCTTGCACTTCACCAATAATCTCATCTCCAATATAGACCGGGAACTTAAAATTCAAGTTTTGAGATACATACACAGCTCCA
>Ga0123342_1004253_pt1 | contig 22054 bp, 8 predicted proteins | sample Turbeawhitnodule_FD_89960 | JGI IMG/M metagenome (GOLD analysis project Ga0123342, IMG submission 89960) | Root nodule microbial communities of legume samples collected from Mexico - Turtle bean Mexico white nodule | ecosystem: Host-associated > Plants > Roots > Nodule | place: Mexico: Nepantla...
CAATGGTGTTTAGAATCCAAGAGACAATCATGGACTGCACGGTCCACCAATCTTCAAGGTCGGGTGCCTCATCCTCTGGTTGGATATGTGTTCCATCAATGAAGCCCCATTTTCTCCGGGCATTGCCTTTGCTTTGTGTTTGTCGGGTATCAGAGTTTTGTGCTCTGATACATAAAGAATATTTTCTGTTTTATTCAATCTGTCTTTCATCTATAGCAATGATATATATATATATATATATAACCATAGCATTAGAACCGTACAGATTCTTTTTCTAACCTAACATCTGTAATTAAGACTAATTATAGATCCATTAATAGTGATTATATTCCTATAATTAAGTCTAATTATAGACTCATTAATAGTGATTATATTCCTGTAATTAAGTCTAATAATAATTACAGGAATATAATGATTTTGTCCGATAATATTCCTTCATCTCTTAGTTTCTTCTGGCACCGCATATTTTAGAAAATACCAAAATTATCCATTTTGAATTCTATACTTCAGGAAATTTTACGTTTTAAATTGTAGAATTTAAAATATAAAATTTGTATTTTAATTTGTTCAATCTAAAATACAAATTTATATTTCAAATTATACAATTTAGAATATAAATTCTGATGTGTATTCCAAATTCAAAATACAAGATATTTCAGATTATATAATATATTTCAGATTATACAATTATGAATTTTCAAATTCTAGAATTCGAAATATAAGGGAAAGATGAATGCTGATGAAGAGCCTAAAATTATCTTTATCGATGAAGGTGTAGGAAGAATTTCCCCACATCATAACTTCATTTTGTTCATAGTTCACCCTAGAGCTTTTTCTTCCTGCGCCCTTAGAATTACTAACTACAGTCTCACATTTAGAGAAAATATATATTTTTCTGATATAAATCATAACTTAAAATATTACCTAGATAACACTCTTTTAACTTTATTTAACAAAATGAACCTAATTATTGTATACTTATAAAATTTGTCTTCTCATGAATTAATTTTCTACCTGTTAACATTTTCGTTTGTAACATCCATCCTTCTGAAAATCGGTCCCTCCCTTATAAGCCAATTTCCGGGCAAGTTTTTTTTTATATATATATTTAGTAAATTTATTAAAATATAGAAATAAAATTATAAAATTAATAATAATAATTTTATAAATATTTAATAATATATTGAAAAAGTAAAATTACTTAAATTAAATATGAAAAAAAAGAATGTTATAAAATCAATTATAAAATTTTCAAATGATTAAACATTTCTATATAAAGGTAAAATTAAAATTTAAAAAATATATAATTATTTATAGTTTTTATCTAATAATTATTTAATATAATATTTATTTTAAATATTTATTGAAGTATAATAATACATTTATGACAAAATATTTGGAAAACTAATTTAAATGATACATGTACCATTTGTATTTGATTAAAAAAATTAAATATTTTGTGAACATTAATTGAAATTAAATTTATTTTACATTGTGCATGGAGAGAAAGCACATGAAATTGACACATAAAAAATATAATCTAAATCAAACACATTATGTCACGGATCATCTTCTTAGGTGTTCCCTGACTAAATCTTTGGTTTAGATAATCCAGAATAATATTCTTAATTAAGTAATGTAAAATAAGGTAATTTTTAATCTTAAATTACATAATTTAGAATGAGTTATCTAAAATATATTGTATAATACGAAAATGTAGTTAATCATGTATTCTGAAATTTAGTTTTAAAATGTGATAACAGGATTAGGGGTGGTCATTTCTTATTATGGGATGGAAGAAGAAATTATGAAATTAAAGGAGAAAAAACTTATTTTGATATAGGGTACCCTAAAAATCCGCAGATTAAACCATTTAATGGGACCTAGAATAAAAAAACTCATACTAAAAAATGCAACCATGCATTTCACAGCCAAAATAATTCAAATTTAAATTCAAATTTTGAATTGTACTTTTCCAATTCCTAAACTTTATATTGTAATTCAGATTGTATCTTTTTAGAAAGTGTAGGGATTTTAAGGTTATTGTAAAGTAGACACTTTTAAATTTCCAAAAATATTCTTCATTCTGTTATAGAAAAGCATAAGAGATTATTGTGATCCGAAAATAAAACTCAGAATAAAGTTCAAAAATCAAAATTCCATTACTAAAAATTGTTCCAGAAAAAAAATCCGGAATGTATTTTTTTCTGCAGCCCCATTTTACTTAAGGGCATTTTACTTAAAAGTAATTGCCTTTTATATTTTGGATTGTCTTTTCAAAATAGACATTCTTGGAAAGAAGCTTTCCAAACAGTCCATTCCAAAAATCTTCTGAAAACACCATTTCAGAGAATCTGTGAACATATTCCATATTGAAACTAAAAAACTAACCAAAATAGAGATACATAACACTCTTCCAATGAAACACAGTGGCCAGTAAAACTTTGCTTATCATCTGATGAGAAGGATGTTGGAGATGAAGGAAGAAGTCAAACTGGAAAAGGGTTTTCTGATCTTGGAGATGAGGATGCAGGCTGAGGAATCAACTGCCATTTGTATGTCATGAACAAAAAATAAAGGATTTGGTTACTTTAAAATTTCTTGCTCAATCTACAAGAATGCATAAAAGAGTATCTCCACAAATAAAACTGGTGGACAAGTAAACATTTTACTTTTGGCAGGTTAATTCTTACCTTCTGTATTCCTTTTTCCCTCTGTAAACACATTCTTACTTCTGATTGTAGGTTTTTAATGGAAAACAGACACAGTGGTGGCCAAATAATTCTATTATGTCAAGTATCAACAAATTCACTGCCTTATTTCAACTAAGCAATGTGTTCAATGTAACAACAAATAGAAAGGAAAATGGACAGCACATACATAAACTACACAACCAAGAGAGTAAACCCAGATTCAGTGTTTGAGATGAGAGATTGAGAATGAGTAATCTAATTATCTTCCAAGTTTCTCTACTTTTTACTGTCCCAAACATTGCATTATTTGCAGGGTAGTTAAAACAATAGTTATAAATCATATTTCAATATTTTCTCACTAACTGGATAAAAAGTATTAAATGTTTTTTCATTTAATTCTTTCTAAAGATTAACAAGATAACATTATTTGCAAATTACAATGAACATTTAAAAATCACATGGTTTAAGTTGCTAAACCGAGTTTCATGTAAGTGAATTTTACTCACAATGAAGTTAAGATTAATTCTTATCCCACACCAAATATCTTGACAGAAAATCAATGTATTCATACAAATGAAAGTGCAAAACTGCGAAGGCACAAAAATAAAGATATACTATTCCATACAAACTAAGAGATTGTTTTTATTTGACCTTAAAGTACAAGAGAGTCCCCAGAATAAAATTACCACCAAAAATGAACTGCAAAGAATAGAATAAAACAAAGGAAATGCAAAAAAGAAAAACAACTGACATGCAAAACTTTTCTTGCGCTTGCCAGCATCTCTCAAAATTGTTGAAGCCTCTGGTAAGGATTCATTTCCATAATTCCATTCTAAGTTCAGTCCTGAAGAGAGAAAGAGAGATTCAGTGAGTTGTGAATAATACTACAAGAGTTGAAAAATGAATGAATTTGGAGTAAATTTTCTTTTTCTTTTACGAAAAGAAATAAACTAGCTTAACAAGTGGATTTTTTTAAATAAATTACAGCATTTAATGTATCACTTAGGAATGCATCCCCGCCATGAATTCTAACAAAAGCTTTTGTTTATTGATTTCTTAATCATTAGCAAAACCCATCACAAACATTGAATGAATTCAAGCACAATTCATATAAAAACAAAACATACAAAAACTACTAAACTATCTAAAGTTGAGATCAATATTAATTGTTAGGATATGGCACCTACAATTGACACCCTGCCCATTGATTAGCTAACAGACAAACAAGCATCACCAAGTATATAGAACAAGAAAATAAATATTGGAAAACAGTAAAACTAAAATCATGTCATCACACTAATAAAAAATGATGAAGATGTAAAAAAGAAACAAGAGTGAGATTCAAAATCAAAGTGAACTGAAGACCCAAAATATATATAAATGACCTAACTTTCCAAGCAATACTAAATAAAAGTGGACAAAGGAAAATAAAAGAAAATGTTTTAGCACAAATTATTTTTGAAGTTCAGCTTGAAAACTATAGTGGATGAGAGAAAATACTGCAACAAAGGGTGAAAACATACAAGCATGTCGCCTTAAAAACCCATCTGTAGTGAAAAGCATCGTCTTCCGTTCTTGCCCTGAAGATAAAAGTTCTTGCATTCTTTCTGGCCAGTCAGAATTTAATCTTCGGGCAAAATCTTCCACTTCCCTGCATCAGATGATACGATGCAGATAAAATTTTAGTGTGCATCATGTCATCATCTTAAAAGAAATCTAGTGTAACAACCACACAAACATATCTTTATATTAAAGAGATATCTTAGGTTACTAAAATGGAATGTTAAAAAATACGGAAGGTAAATAAAGAGTGTCATAAACATTGCCAAATAGGACTAAAGTGTTCAGATATCATAGGTTTCACTCTGTTATGATAATTTCTAACAGGGGGAGGTATGATTTGTATTCAAAAAGCAAAGAAGAAAAATCCAGGAGCAAAACTCCCCGAAGTCACAGAAGATCTTTGGACTCCAATTTATCATATTTGCCCCCTGTAACAGAATTCTCTCTTCTCTAACTATCTCTCCAAAAAATAGGTAATTCTAAATAGACAAAATTGTCATTTTGGGCCTGAGTATAGACCTTAAAAGACTTCTCCAAATTGTGCTGATTCCTATAAATACCACCTTCTCTAAAATCCGCCTTGTTCTCAAGGCAGAAAGTGGGAAATTTATTTTGAATGCAAGTAGCAAGCTACCTTGATGCTTCTTCCACTGGCAGGGACGACCAAAAGATCAGCCATTCCACCACTGTGGAACCGTGGCGTCGAATCTCTCTAGTTGCTAAGAATAAGATAGCCTTTTGTGTGGAAGGTTCCACTTCACCAATCTCTACCCATTTGGGGAAAAAAAAGTCTGCAAAACCACTCTTCAAGGAATTTTGAGCTGAGAAAATGGAAAATGGTATGAATTCGAGCTGTGATGGTGATGACTGTAACTTATAGGCCACATTTCCAATGCAGAACACCATCTGGAAGGGGCCAGATTAGTGTGGAATAGCTTGGGACAGATATGGCAAACAAAAGATTGTTGCCTTTGGGGTCTGACTTTGCATACTTAATAGTTTGCTTGCTAGGAGAATGCTGCAAATGAAATTTCAATTGACTAAGAGCTTCGTCTCAGTAAAGCAACACCACACTTGTAGATTCCTATTTTGCCCTCTTGTTACTGTATCATGAAATTTAGTTAACACTGAAATAAAAAAAAGTAGGAAGACAACGTGAGATGCCTGTTAAAAACAATCAACCCTCACAATAAACATAACTCGGCATGGAAGTTGGATAGGGCTGTATCTCATTAAAGATGTATCTCAACCTAGGATGTTCTATACCTCATCCCGTAGTTTCGGAAATGGACGCAATACAGACTAATGGAAATGGTATTAAGCGATAGAGGATAAGCTACTTTATTTTCTAGCCCTGGTTTATAACCTAGAGTTGGAAGTCTATTAGTTTGGGTAACCAACTATGAAGCACAAACACAAACACAACATGGCAACACTATTGATCTCCCAAATGCAGGACACGACAACACAGGTATACATGTACATATACATGCATACATAGTGGCAGATCTTCAGTAAATATTTTGCTGGTGCCAAAATAGATGTACAAAATTTTTGGAGTGCCAAATATATAAAAATACTAAAACTAAAAATATATTTTTATTCATATATTAATTTATATATGAGCAAAAAAAATTGGGAGGCCGAGGCCCACCTCACTCCCAACAAAGCTCCACCACTACACACACACACTCATATATATATTGATCATCATCGTGAATTATTTAATACATTCAAAATCATCTAAAAAATACCTAGTCAAATATAACAAATTGTTGCCTAAAACAAAAAGGATATAATTCATTCATCTAACATGCAAAAAAGTGAGAAGAGGATCTAATTCATTTAAGACATTTCACCCTTTTGTCATCTCTAAAAAAAACACCCTCTAGATTAGGTTCATCTAAAGACAAGTTAACCAAAATCATCTCCACCTACATCCACACTTTTGTCTCCTCTTCATGATATTGTGAAGTATTCCTTGAAAGAAGTTAAAGATTGTCACAAACAACTACCAAATCTTCCACTCTATGTGGTGCCATCTTGTTTCTCTTGAGAAAATGGATAAATGAATAAGTACTCTAATTTCTTTCATAGCGTGAAGATGAACAAGGTTGTTCAAGTAACTAAAGGGCAACCTTTTCAAGTATTGGAGCACTAATACCATGAACAAGACACCATGTTTTCGGATTCATGTTATGCCTATATCACTCAATGAATCAAGATCATCTAAACATTCTCTTCCATATGATAAGTTAGCAAACTCTATATTCACTCGTCTCCTGCATTCATATCAAGAAATAATCTCCTAAAGCATTTAGCAAGTTCAATGTCTCGATGTGGAGGAACTCAATTACAATCATAACAAAGCCACAGACGACTATAATACATATAATTAAAAAAAAAAAACAAATATATATAGCATAGCCTTATCCTCCATTACGTAATCCTAAAAAATATATAAATAAAAGTTAATCACCTTGGATTTAAAGAATAAGCTAAACAATGAAGAGGCATGTCACTCTTAGACTAACAAATATGGAATTAACCACTTCATAAAAGATTGAACCTTCACTTTCTTCCTCTTTCACAATCATATATGGCCTTCTTCACCTTTCCATTCATTGAAACTCACATTTCATACACTAGGTGAAGAGAAGATGCTTCCTTATCAGTTCGGCGAAGAACATCATAGATTGGTGTAATAAAAAAAACGTCTGTAATCCACCTTATCCCACCAATTATCATCTTGGTAAACAACATTTTCTTTTTAATTCTTAGTTGCACATATGTTCCTCAAAGTAAGATTTAGTATATGAACAACACATGGAATCCAATAAATAGATTGAAATTTGGCTTCAATCTGCTACTTTACAAACAACAACAATATTTGTCGCCACTTGCACGGCATTTGATGATCCAAAATCCATAGTTTTCTCCGTTTGTATGCTTGGCAATGAATCCCTTGTGTTTACCTAATTTGGACAATCTATAACTTTTAGAAACATGTGTCCGTTCTCCATGATAGCCATGAAATTAATGAGGGATCTTCTTTGAGGATAACTCCATCCATCACAAGCAATGCTCACACCCTTTTGGCTCCATGAATTTTTAATTGGCTGTAACAATTTCTCTACAAGATTCATCTCATTTTGAAGTAATATTGTCCTCCATTTATTATAATGGGAAGGTTGGTAACCACTAAGATAATTGTTGGCAAAGAATAGTAAATGCTTTCCTTATAGCAAGGATTTCTTGCTAAATGAAATGGAAAGCCTAAGAAGACTAAAATGTTCTAGAAATTTCATAGTCAAGGTGTTCTCTACCTTGCATATTAAATGCAACATTTATAGTCTTACTCTTACCGAGATAAACCACCATTTATAGGCAAATTATATAAGGCCCTCTAAATTCCGCATTAATCTTCAGTAAGTAACCTTTAATTCCCACTAATGTTGTCTTTATATCCCACAAAATGCATCATTATTACAAGATTGACCTTCTTGTAGTGTTTTTTTTATCTTTCCATGTGACCATTCAACCACCCCTTAATTAAAAACATAATAAAAATTACAAAGAAAACCCAAAATTATACTGACCCCCTAAATATCATATCATTCCCTCCTTCAAGGACATTTGTCATCAAATGCCATAAGTATACTTCCTCCAAGAGAAACATAATCCCAGGATCAAAGATCATCCTTTTATTAGTTTTTCACTCCATAACTGGAATCCTTGCAAACATTATTGATTGATTGATAGCAAATGATGTGTTGTTGAGACATCTCATGAAAAATTCTTCTTCACATTGTTGAATCGACAAAACAATATTTGCATGATCATAAAAAGTATATTTATTACTATTTTTCCCCTTTTGTTGGCAATTTCTTTTTTGTTTCTTTCTCCTTTTCTCTTTTCTTCTATATTTTTTTCTTGAATTTCTTTTTCAACTTTTTTTCTTTTTTTTCTTTTTCTCTCAACTCCTTCTCTTTAATTTATTTTTCTCTCAACTCCTCTTTTATTTATTTTTCTCTCAACTCCTTGTCTACTATTTCTTTTTTCTCTCAACTCCTCTTTTATTTCTTTTCCTTCACTAATTTTCTTTCTTACCAACTCTCTCCTTTTCTTTTTCTCCATCTCTCTCTCATCAAAATTACAACATGTCTTTTCCAATACTTACCAAACATTTTCTCTTTATCTCTATATCTTTGCTTTTTCTTTTTTGTCCTTGTCTCCTCAAAGTTCACTGTCAATTTTCTCTCCATTTGTGAAACAAAAATTATCAACAAACAATTTGTGATATGCATTGAGTTGAGAAGAAACTTTAGCACTAGGACCTGTCATAAGTCCCAAAAATAATGAAAAGTAAAATAAAATCTCACTAAATATTGAGATCCACGAAGAACGGAGATTATAAACGACGACACACCACCACGGTCGAAACAGAGACGAGAACAATCAGAGCAGAGACGCAAGAGGCGACCACGAAAGAGAGAAAGCGACCACTAATGCCACCATGATCGGAACAGAGATGCACCACCACGAAGAACAACAAACCCTAATGTGAGAAAGGTGAGTTTGTTTGATTTTGGGTTCAGAAACGGGTCACTTTGGGTTTAAAGAAAAAACCCTTTGAACTCGCCAACTCAATTGGAGACTCGCGAGTTCAACCAAGTTTAGTGTGAATTTACTGAGTTTACTCCACAAACGAGTTTGCTTCCAAGTTAACTCGTCTAGGGCAAGTGGGAATGTAAAGTAAAACAAGTTAACAAGTTAACTTGCGAGTTTGATAACCATGTGTATATGCAATAGTTCATATTAGACATTCAGCAATGTGGCTGACTAGGCAGAATAAAAGTTATTGACTTGCAAGAGCAAGAACAAATATGCCAAGGACAATAATACCAACCATAAAAATACAATAGATTTTAAAAATAATACAGTAGTATAAAACATTCCGTCAGAAAATAATGCCACCTGTCAATCTTTTCTTTTAAAGCAGGATCAATCTCATCATCCATATCACCATCATCAAACTCAGGCTTAGAAGTAAAAGCATCATCCTCTGCATCATGTAAATGGGAGGTCTCACTTATTCTCTCAGCTTCAGAACTTTGGTGTCTGATATCATGACCATTTGCCTCCTATTGTATGAAAAAATTAAGGCAATAAACACTTCAACATTTGGTTGAGCAGACCATAACCTTGTTTGTTCAAAAATTGATCTAGTGCTAAATAATTCAATGATGTATACGTTATACAGCAGAACATTTAAAACAACCTTCTTGTTCAGTTCAGATGCCTCCTTCAAAGAAGAGTTCTTCTGTTGCTCTTTTTTCCTCCGGTTCTTTTTTTTATTCTTTGAAGTTTTAACTCCCTTTGGATCTGTGACAAAATTCTTCACCTCCAGTAAGAAATTCAAAAGGGGACTGAAGAAAAATATAAAAGGGCTATAGCTCTCAAACAAATACTCCCTAAAAGCATCTCAAAAAATAATTTCAAAAAGTAATTAGTAACTAACTACAACACAAATACCAAAAATCATAAAAAAATCTCGTCCTAAATGATGTGACAAAATAGTGCACTTTCACAACATTAACGAAATGTGGCACTAAGAAAATAAAAAAATACACCTATAAAGACAAAAGGAAATTCTATCTGTAGATAACTTTACTTATTTGTTTTTCTGATTAAAATGATTTAAAAACAATATTCACAGCAATTCCATAAACTTAAGAAGTCAAAGTTTGAATCCATGTTTAAGTATTTCTTATATCAATTTACATGAAATTTAGTTGAAGGGTAAAAGAAGCTAGTCAAGCTCATACAGAGAAGGAGACAGATGTTAGTAGTCTTCTTGTCAATACTACTTCAGTTTGGCTAACACTACTTCAGTTTGGCTGTCATAAACTTTGTTGGAGTAGCAAGAATTTATCATCTAAAAATGCTGCCCAGATATTCTCAAATATAGAGTGTCATCATATTTACCTACACCACAGACCACCATACTTAACATCTGTGCATCCTAGCATTCAGAATTACATTGTCAATATGAAGAAACATATGCCCAATTGGATAATGGCCCAAACCAATCCATAAGCTCATCTAATGGTTCACAAGGGCCTTCTTATGACCAATGAGGTGCAAACCAATTAGGAATGAGATAAGTATACATTTAATCAATCAATAGACAAAAAAAATGAAGTGAAAACAAAAGATAAGGAGGATTAATATGTTTAATTTACCTCCATCCTTTCCATTGATAAAAGACAATAGGTCGTCAACTGAACGATCATCCACATGTTCTTCTTCAACTTCAACATTCTGAAACATGAAAACAGATTATTTAAATCAAGCTTATCTACAATTTAGGAATAAAAATTAAGCAAGAACACAAGCACCAGTGTTGTCAAAAGTTGGTGGTGCATCTTTGAAATAGAAGAAACAAATAACACGTTATCTTTCATAGCTTTAGTAGAGGCAAAAAATTTGTCACACTATGCAACCTATGCTCACTTCTATGGATTTGTTTGGAGAGAAACAACAATATTTTTAAATTTTAATCTATTATGGCACAACACTAGGTATAGGGCAAGATAAGGCAAGTGGTGTGGTTTGAGCATCGCAGCAGATTTTCCTTTTTCTTCCTTTTTTTTCATTTTTAGCTGATGATGATTGTTTATTGTCCTTTCTCTTTACAACTTTGGGTTTAAATACAACTTTAATCCCTATAACTTACTTCAGTTTTGGTTTAAGTCCCTATACTTCGAAAGTGTAGTTTTAGGTCTATAGTTTCAAAATTTAGGTTACAAATACAGTTCATACTAATAGCAATACGCCAAAACACCTGCCCTACAAGATGCACCATTTCAATCAATGTTTGTTATATTAGATGAAGTAACACCTAAAGATAAAGTCATAGGAACCAAAACCTAAACTAGTAAAACTATAAGGATCAAAAACCAAACTTTTAAACTATAAGGATCATACCCAAATCAAGGTAAAGTATAAGAACCAAAAATGTTTTAAAACATAAATTTTCTCTTCACATTTATGAAACTCTTTCAACAAAATAAATTTACATTTCTCCAACATTGCTAGCTTTGTTTCAAAAATGATACAATGCAATCTCATAAAACTATGCAAGCTAATGCAATAAAATAAACCACTAGCAACGCTGATCAGCACAGTTCTGAAATAGAAGTTCAAACACATCTACCTAATTAAAAATTATGGTTAAACAAGTTTTTAGTGCTTCCAAAACTTTTTTTATGCCTTACATTCAATAAATATGTTAATTAGGTCCCGAGATCAGTTTTGTTACTTTTAAATTAACACTGATGGCATGTAATCACCCAATCAATCATTTGCAGGTATGTTGACATATGACATTGCCAAAATTAACATATTAACACCATTAATTTGAAAGTAACACAGTAACTGTTCGGACCAAACTAAAATATTCACTAAATGTTGGGTCTCGAAAACACTGCAAATTTTGGAGCACTACTCTCAATAGGGGCCAATTTTGGAGGTACCAAAAACTTATTTAACCCTAAGGAACAAGGGCTACAAGTGACATTGACAGAATGGCATAAAATTTGTCAAAGATAAAGAAACAATTTGGAGGCACCTTTAACCTTTCGCGCTCTCTTAGTTCTTTTCTCTTTTTGGCATACAAACGATTCAAAAGCCTGATCCTTGGATCAGCAGTTATATTTCTCAATGGCTCCAACTTTTCTTCCTGGGTCAAAAGAATGAGTGAGAAATGAAAATAGAAAATCCAAGATAATATAATTGGCATACAGAGTTCTCACAAGCACCAGACACCTCTGTAAGATCATCAGGCAAATGAAATATATCACGTATCTCCTCTGGCGTCTTCCCTTCAATTATTCGAGCAAGTGCACGGCTGGTTAGATCAACCAACGGTTTTAACTGAAGGCTGTCTGCAGCAGATGTCAATTCACAAAGCCTCTCTGTGTCTATCCTAACAAACTTCTCGTCATAAGATTTACGTTCCTATATAAAAGAACAATCCCTAAGTCAAACACTTCACACATTTATAGTTCAGACTGGGAATTGTCTTGTCAGGTATAAAGATAGTAACTAAGTAAGAGCATTGAAAAAAAAAGAAGTCAAACCTTGTTTGACCGGCCTGGTACTTGATGAAAACGACAATAATCAAGAATTAAGCTCAACATGGAAGGACTGACTTGTTGAGGAAGACATATTGCACAATTCTTGGAAGATCCCATGCCTTTTTGTATTATTTCTTGACATATAAGTGGGCAAAACATTGCAATTTCTTGTTCCACTTGTTGGATTGAATCGTCTGAAGTCTGAAGCCAGACATAAGGCTTCATCATCTGAAAATACAAAAAAGCATCAGAATAGTTTCAGTCTCAACTTAAGAAAGTAACCAATGCCAGGTTTTGATTCTCTGGTAGGGAAGTTTAACTGGAGTAAATTAAAGAATAACATTTTTTATTCTCCAGAAAAAATAGAAAAATTGGAATACAAAAGCTATTAAAGAGACTATCTGTCTAAGCTAAATGAATTCAGTGATTCAAGGAGAAGATCATGCACAGAATTTAATGAGCCACATGCAAGACTAATGCTTTCAAAGAATATCTAATGGTTTAAAAGAATATCTAGAAAGAGAGATTCACCCCTGAAACTCCCTGGTATTTAATTGATGGGTGATGCATGCACACACTGTTCAATTTTGAATCCGCAACCCCTTCCCAACAATCTCCATTGTCAGAGATTGAGGAGAAAACTACACCAGAGAGTCATTTCAATGCTAAAACAACTCATTAAAACTGAAAACTCAAAGGCAGCTTCTATTCACATAATCAAAATTTCACATCAAATAAACACAGTTTCAAATGCAATATTTGAGAGGGTGCTGGGATTCAGCAATGTACAGAAAAAAATGGCAGTTAACTTATAAAAAGGACATGTATGTTTTGCACACACAAAAAAACTTAAAAGGGAAAAGAACCTCCATATTGATTATTTTGAAAGAGTTACGAGCTTCTCTTTACAGCATCCATATATAGACTACAGAAAATCAGTTACTAAAACCTATCGAAATTATTGAACATAGAGTAATTCCAATAATGTATTGAATATTACAGGAAAATTAGAAATGGATTAACAGATGGTATAGAAGATAGCTGGTAAATAAAGGTCAAAGCAATAGGTTAACAATTCAACCAAAAGCAAACAGGCAACAGCACAACTCAAATGAAACATTGGGCCATAACTTAAATGGTTGAAGAAAAAATAAATATTCCTTTATACAAAAGGTAGCATACCTCAGGTTTAATAACTGCCAAGTCAGTTTCTGACATCTGACAACAATTTGAAAAGAAAACAGGGACACTTGAAGTTTATTAATGGTGCAAGGGATTCCTGATTTTAAAAATAAACTTCAAACCCAAACAAGCACTTAATATTTCCACCGGTCAAAGGAATTCTTCAATCAGGATGTTGTTACTCGAGCTACATGATTCAAATGCACAAGATCCATGGGAGAATTTGCAGTGTTACACAGATCTCTATCACAAAATTTCAACCAGTATGTAAAATAGGTGTGAACTTTCCAAATAGCACAACGCGGATTGATTTGGTATGTCTCAAATTCAAAATGAGAGCTGCAAAGTTAAGGATAAGAAATCAATAACTGCAGCAGATGACAAAATAGACATGAAGGGCAAACAAATATATACTATTCCAATATTAAGCATGGCCAAAATACAAGCATTAGCATATTGTATATGTTAAGACTACATAAATTGAAGGAAATGATAGACTTTCTACAACTTTCTACTTAAAATTTTGTGATCGAAGTAAGTCAACACCATAGCTTTGTGTAGATACACCAAATGCATACATAATACAATTGTTTAATTTCATAAACTTGTAATAGTGTAGAATTGTTTAATTCTTCCTAAGAAGTGCTTTCTAAGTTACTTGTTTCACTCAAGCTCTATTATTAATATCTACGGACAATTGAACATTAAGAATTAGTGAACCATCATCACAGAAACGTCCTATATTTAAAGTTTATAGTAAAAACTAGCGTATGATGCCCACCCACCCTTTTATTTTCAGACAACCAAACAAATATTAAATAGCTATTTACACCTATCTTCGCCTGAATTGTTGTAGGAAGATTTACAGGATTATGCTAAAAAACTCATACTTGAAACTTCGACACCAGACATCACTATCAAACCTATAGTTAACATACATTAGCTAGGCTCAAGCAGCATCTTGAACCAATATCAAAGAATCAGCCTCTCAAGTAAGGTTTTCACTTCTCAGAACACCTCTAGCAAACTACTTAAAACTAAATGGCTAGTTCTTACTTTAAAGAATTCAACAAATGTTAGATTAAAATTAAAAGTTTTTCTTTACCTTGCCTATAAACCCACTTCACTGATGACACTCAGTACCAAACCAGCTCTAATGCATACTTTCATGGCCTTATCCAACAAATATTCTTTTAAATTCACAACCAAGAAGAGAAAGGAAGTTAAGAAAATCAGCAGATAAATCATCTGTAACTCTATTACAATTTTTCAAAACAGAACTTACTAACCTAAAAATTGAGTGTTTTTATCAATATTTTTCAGAGCAAATCAGAAAACAAAAATATATCCTTTGGGGGAAGAAGGACATCCCAGCACACCACAGTACCACAACAAGACATGCGCATTCCCAAGCTCATCTTGAGGTGAGAAAGAACTTAACTTTATCATTTCAGAAACCTCCCAATCATCACACAAACTTCACAGCTAAGCAGAACAAATTAAAGGGATAAGAACAAAACAACATAAGAGTGTGAAAGCATGCTTTTTTATTGAGAAAGAACACATTTTCAAGAAAACCCACAATTCTCTAAAACGAACTTAGGGGAATGAAACGCTCAAATCAAATGCAAGAAAGAAACCGTGTGTACCTGGGAAATGGATTTGCAGAGTGACAAAACGAAGGGAAAAAGAGACAAGGAGAAAAGAGAGTTAAGAAATTTTGTGACTGAGAAATTTTTCACTTTAGTGGTCTGTAGTTGGAATCGTTGTCAGTGTCAAAGGCAAAGTGAATCCGAACGATAGGGGCAAGCAAACGACACCGTTCGCAACTGAACCCGATTAGGTTTGGTTTTGGTATGTCAGGTTAAGGCCCCTTTCTAACAAGAAGTAGCTTCTTTCTTCCTGCACCCCGATGATTTTCCTATGCACCCTCTTTTGTTTTTAAAGAACACATAGTGCCCCTCTTTGTTTTATACTAATTAGAGCTTCTTCCTTCCTTCTCCATTTCTTGTGGCTTGTTTGAAGCATTGGTGGCATGAGTATTCGTGGAGTCAAAATTCACTATGGATTACATATCTATGTGTAGGTAAGTGTTTTTTTTATATATTTCAAAAAAAAAATGGAGAATTATAAAAGGTTAGTTTGAATAAGTACATTCATAATGTATTTTTTATTTATAAACTATATGATATAAAATAGAAAATTATGGTTTCAATTGTATAATTTGTAATTATATGTAAGATATTTTTTAAATTATATGATTAGATAGAAGCGTTCATTATTATAATTATGAATCACACAATTCAAAAATTATAATTAAACAATTCAAAAATTATAATTAATCAATTCTATAACACGTGATCAAATGTTATGATTAGCAATAAAATGATGAGTAGCAATTGTGGAACACATATAATTTTAAAGTGTTAAATTTAAATTTATTTTTTATGAATTTCAAAAATATTCTTTAGTAGTTATGGATGACATGTTCCAATATATATTGTAAATTACAGTTTGTATTTCAAATTTTGTTAGGGGAGGATGCATAATTGTCTTGATATTAACGTGTTATAATTTGTATGACAAAGTTGCAAATGAATGGGAGTTCTCAAATAAATTATTTGACGAAGTTGATATATTTTATGATGTTGAGGGAATGACTAATTGTCAATTGTGATTCAATTATTGAAATAATTAAAAGGGATTGCATTCATGCATTTACAACATGAGGTAATACACATTTTTTCTATATTTGTTTTCAAAATGAGAAAAAGTTATAGATAGTTATATTTAAATGTATTTGTGTAACTTTTTACTACACATGATGACTTACTGGAATACGTCAAATGGGTTACCTTTAAGTTTGAGTTTGTCATTGTCATAATGAGATCATATATAAAAAATGGTCAACCAGAAATAAAAACACGTGTTGTTAGGTTGTGAAAGAGCTGAACAAATATATACAATACAAACAGGATTTACAAATAGTTGTTATTGGAATAAGATAATGTGATTGTCCCTTAGAATTTGAGGAAAACTAGGGAACGACAATGGAGGATAGAGTGTGAAGTTATTTTATGGATGTCATGATCACGACTTGAAAGATATGTTAGTAGGTCATCCATATATGGACATGTTAACAACTAATGAGAAATTCATGCATGTGGAATGACGAAAAATTTGTTATAGCCTACAAGTATTATTTTGACATTGAAAGAGCACAATGAACAAAGTGTGACCACCATAAAGTTAGTATACAATACAATGTATGCATATCGAAGAAAAAAAATGGTCATAGTATCAAAATGGAACATCTAGTGAAGTTACTTGAGCATGACATGTATATTCATATTATAGGTCAATTGAAGGTTCGGGACATATCTGGATTTAATTTAATTACTCAATGCATTTAACATAGTATTGTTGATAGATAATACATACAAAACTAACACATATAGGTTGTCTTTACTTAAGATTATTGGTGTGACATCCATTATGATGACTTTTTTCACCGTGCTTTGTGTTATTGGGATGTGAATGTGAAAATAGTTTTACATAGGCTCTTGAAGGACTTAGAGGTGTATTTTTAAAAGTCAATTCACTCTCATATGTTTTGGTAACTAATAGGGGTCTAGTTTAATGAATTTAATTACAATTGTGTTTCCTGAAGCGTGCAATATTCTACCTTGATTTTACACAAACAAGAATGTTAAAGTAAAATATAAAATGATTAAAAACTCATGGTATTGTGTTATAGATTGTCCTATATGTGATGTATTTGAAGATCGTGTTATTACTATTAGAGTTGTTTGTTCATTGTGACTTGTATTTGTTAAATATGTGAGTGATAGATGGGTAATCCTACACAAAGAAATGTGTTAACGCATAAATTGATAAGGTGATGCATTAGGGAACATAACAAGTAACAAATATGTTAATTTACATATTTCAATTAATTTTGTTCGTTGAAGTTTGTGGTATTCCAAAATGAAAGCCTCTTATTTCTTTAATATGTAAAGTTGATGTTTTCCAATAGAACCTTAAGAGGTTGTTTCAAAATAGTTTGTGAGACTTGTATAGTTGTTGGGATGCAATGAATAGCCTGATAACATTGTAACATTATGGAAAAAAAAAAACATGTTGGGTATCATACCTATAACATCACCTTGTACAAAAGATTGTTGGTTTTTTGTCAAATATATTGAAGTTGGCACTTAATGTTATGGTTGCACACTTAAATGTGTTAATGGTCTTTTATGTGATTGTGAATAAGCTAAATATGGCCTTGGTAACATACCACTAAACTAAGTACATGTAATATGAACAAGACTTAGCTTTTATAATATCTCATTAGATGTCCTACCCACAAGGTTTTATATTCAATAATAATTTAATCTAATTTTAAATTGTTTCAAGAAAGTTGACATTGTGGGTAATGTAAAAATGTTCCATTGTCTATTGTCTCATAGTTGGAATGTAAAGTGGTAACAATCCACATTATTTGACTGCAACCTCTATGTGGTACATGGGGCCCATAACTCATTCGTTCTAAGTCCATACAATACTAACTTTAACTTTGAAGAATCCTAAAAATAAAAAGGAAATGATAATAATAATAATAATAAATCATCTTAATAAGTTATTTTATTCCATTATTATGATTTTTTTTTAATTTTATCACACTATTTTAAAAATTATTAATTTAATTTTTAGATGATAAATTAATGCAATACAAATATAACATTGACCTGACTCGTTTTGACCTTTATGAGTGGATATTATTCTTTTTTTACAATTCAATTAAAAGACACATGAGTACTTTCGAAAATCCATGAGATCATTATTGTCATCTTCTTGCATGCTTTATCTTCCTCATATGCCCCATACCTGAACAATTTTGCAATACATTTCTTCGCTATGCAAAGATGGTTGAATGTGTAAATTCATTCTCCCACTTGCACCTTCAAATCCTTACCCAACTAAAAAAAACTTTTTTTCTCTCAACACAAGTTTGTCAAATCCAAACTAATCATTATCTATGCTAAAACATGCACCACATCTAATGTTGCAATGCACCTCTTTAGCAATTCACAATGCTAAAACAAATTTTTTTCTGAATCTCCATTATTAATTTGTACATGTGAACAAGATATTGTGAAAAAAGCTTTTGGATTATATAGAAATGCAAAATTGTGGGTTCTTACCAAAATTAGGGATGACAACGAGTTGGAATGGTGTGAGTTTGACTATGTTCATTTTTGTTCTTAAAGTAAAAACTCATCATGTATTTTGTCTCTAATATTCGACGGGTGTAAAACTTGTGTCTCGCTTTCACTTCCATCGAATAATGATTGTATTGCATCTAATATTTGTATTGCATTGGTATCCTCCTAAATATTGACTGGATAATTATTTAAAAATCAAAGGAAATGAAAGATAATATTATCAATAATTGAATCCAAAAGGATGCATGGAGAATTCATGGTTGCATACAAAATTTGAAATAGAGTACCAAGTAAACTAAAGGTATTTTAGTAATTCAAAATAGGGACGAATGTAGGAATCTGAAAGCGGCGGATTTGATACTCATCATCATACTAGTTTAAAGAGTTGGGTATTACCCATGCTTATATTTACATTCAGTCAATCCATATATCCTTATTAACATTAGGAGGAGTTTGGACAATACTCGAGAGTACAAGTTTATTTCTCATCCCTACTAACAACTTTGTTCTCCCCAATTATTTGAAGGCTTGCAAGTTTCTTCATTATGTTGGATTTAGTAAAGGGGTTCACGCATCCCTCCTTTACAATCCATCTAGATAAATATGACAAAGTTCTCTTTCTCTTTTGTCATGACTTCCAATCTTTAAGCCGTTTAGAAAAGGGGTAAGGATAACACGGGGTAGATGGGGTATGAGATTGACTATACATGTCCATTTTTTGAAGTAAAAATTTATACTCATCATCATCGGGTATAAAATTAATGTCTCATCTTTATCCCCATTTGGCAGCGAATATACTCATACCCGCTTTTGTAGTGTCCTAAATATTAATTAAATAGTTTTTTCACGCACAAAAATAAAAGCAAAAAATGGTATTATAAAAAATTTAATGTCAAAATGACACATTTTCTTTTCTTCAATATAAAGTTTCAAGGAAAAAATTACAATTGCACAAATATTAAAATAGAGTATAAAACAACAATTTCATAAATATCAAATAATTATTAAAAAGTAATTAATCACATGTAATTGAAATTTCATAACAAATACAACATATAGTATATTTTATTTTCAGATGTTGACATGGAAAGTATCTCAGGGATTTAAATGAACACAATGAATATTGAATGAGTTAAACAATTGAGAGAAAGAGGATGAAAAATTGTGTAGAAAAAAAGAGTTTATCAAATGAAGTGAATCTAAGAACCAAAGGAAAAAGAATAAGATAAATTTCGTAGGCTACTTGATAAACTAAAAGGGGTTTACACAATTTGATACTCAAAATTAATATTCATACATTCTCACATGACAAAGAATAAAAAACAAATAAATATATTAAAAATAAGCATGCATGATCAAGGGTGTGCCCTAAAACTAATTTAATTCGATAAAATTAAAATTTATATCTTTTGAAATGCATTACATCCTCTAAAGGAAATCGTACAAAAGAAAAAAAAAATGTGTATTTTAAGTTATGATGAAAGGAAAAGTACATTGTGGATCTTAGTGAACTTGGTGAATAACGAATAAGTCGAGTAATTGAGAGAGAAAATGAAAAATTGTTTACCAAAAAGAATGGTTTTTTAAGTGAAAAGAAATAAATGATCAAATAGAATGAAAATAATGTTTATAGGTTACTTAATAAACTGAATGTGTTTTAATAGTTTAAAATAAGGATATGTATCATAATAGGGATGAGACACAATATATATATATAGATATATATATATATATATATATATACTCATCTCACCCTCATGTCGAAATTAAAAAATCGGTATGCCAGTCAATGTGGGATTCCCCATCAAAATTATAACAAATTCAAACAATATTCACAATTGCTAATTTATCTGTCATCCCTAACAAGGGGTGATCGGTGATTATGAAAATGAAAAATAAATAGTAAAACAGGGTTAAGGGTTGGTTTGGGTGAGAGATAAGGGAATGATGGTACCAATATCAAGGACAAAATAAATAAAATAATTCATTAAATTAAGATAATGTTTACATATAAGAGAGGACTAAATATAATAGCAATATAGTAACAACCTTGAAGAGTAAAAAAATAAAATAATTGATAATATATCATGTTTATAATATCTAGGAAACAAAATAACTAATAATATAAAATATCTAATTATATTTGATTTTAATATCCCTCAAATTGGAGAATATATATTTATGATTCCCAACTTGTTAATGAAACTATTAAAGCAATAGTAAGAAGAGTCATTTTGAATATATTAGTTATTTGATTCTCAATTTTGACATGAATAAAAGTGAATAGTTGTTTTAGAACAAGCTTACGAGTAAAAAGGACATTCAATATTTATATGTTTGGATCTCTTATAATGGGAGGAATTATAAGCAAGGTGCATGAAAAAATGTTATAACAAAATAGCATAATTGTGTCAATTGAAACATCAAAATGTTTGAGTAATTATTGAATTCAAACCACTTCAGTAGCCATTAATAATAAGGCATAATATTCTTATTTTGCCGAAGATTTGGGCAGAGTACTTTGTTTGGCTTACTTTCTAGAAATCACATAATCATTAAGGAAAATACAACACAAAATATATAAATCACATAATCATTAGAGGTTTGTCCATATATAAATTTATTTAACTAGCAAATTAATCCTTTTGTTTTTGTTTTGTAGTCTTAGGAAATATATATGTATACTGTTGATTTTGGCTTAATCTCAAGTCTCACATCGGTGGGTTCATTGTTTGGGAAGGAGGTTTGAGGGCTATAAATTAAACTCTCCTCTTTCACTGTTATATATCCCAATTTGTAATATCTTATCCCATAATAATAAAAGTGAGCTGTTTTGCTGTGCTCGGAGATTAGGCTAAATTGGCCGAACTCTGTTAACAATTTTCTGGTGTGTTTTTTCCTCTTTATCTCTTTTATTATTCCGCTCTGTTTATTCAATATTATTTGTCGGGTAGCTATGTTAGGGTTTTGTTTTAGTGGGGAAATTACCCGTTTTTTCCAACAAGTGGTATCAAGAGCCGAAGGTTCGCCTTGGGTTGTTTAAATTATTTGTAATATTGAATACTATATTTTGATTTTGTAATGGCAAATCAAGAAGAAGAAGCGAATGATGTATCCTGAGTGTCGAGCTCCTCGTCATCATGGTCGAGGTTCCCGGTGTCCACTTTGAAATTGGCGGTGGAAATATTTGATGGCACTGGACATTTTGGTATGTGGCAAGGAGAGGTCTTGGACTCTCTTTTTCAGCAGG
>Ga0123342_1004254_pt1 | contig 22053 bp, 8 predicted proteins | sample Turbeawhitnodule_FD_89960 | JGI IMG/M metagenome (GOLD analysis project Ga0123342, IMG submission 89960) | Root nodule microbial communities of legume samples collected from Mexico - Turtle bean Mexico white nodule | ecosystem: Host-associated > Plants > Roots > Nodule | place: Mexico: Nepantla...
CCCCCCCCCTTTTCTTCTTCTTGTATATGGTATTGTTTTGAGTTATATTCCTAAATTAATTACAATCTCGCATATAGAGTCAATTTCCATAATTAACACTCTCCCCTCTTTATGAGAAATAAATTGGATTTTTTTTCATTAATTACAGATATTGGCATTAAAACCGTTTTACCACATGATTGGGCTCGTCCATGACCTCACAACCTCCTAACCTCAGGCGTAAACCAATGAGATTAATAAATTCATAAACATTAACTCCAAATACCAATACATATATACTGTCACCCTAATATTTAGATCTGCCTATGACCTCATAGATCATAAAATATTTAAAGATTAAGGTCGATTGAATACACCATCATCACCTATACAAATATAATTTCATTAAAATAATATAAATATGTGATGATTTCAATAAATATATTATTTATTTCTTATCTCACTTAAGTGTTAGTGTGGTAATGGACAAATCTACTCGTTCATTCAAATACTAAGAAGCGGATATATATTGGATAAAAAACATATAATATCTCAACCCTTTTAACATCATTTTGACTTTACGAAGTTCATCTCAATTCTTGTAATAAAAATTTTTAACGAAAATTTGTTTTTTATTAAGTAACTGAGAAAATAAATCATAATTTGATATTTATTTTACTTTTAAAGGAGTTCGCTTTTTTTTTTTACAATATCTAGGGTTTAGTGTTTAAAAATGATTTTAATATAACATGTTTAGGACTAATACATATTTTTTCAATGTTGAAAATATTTAAAAATAAAATAAAATTTAGGGAATCAAAATTTTAAATAACCTCAAAGGCATAAAAATATAAGTAGCCTATATAGTATTGTCGAAATAGTAATATAAAGTTTAAAATATTGTTTATTTAAAAAAATTCTAAAAAACAAAAATATAAAATATTTCACAACTATTTAGAATAATACAAATGCCAAATTCCTAGTTGTAAACAAGTAACTAGTTATATCTTTTTCTAGAGTTTTAGAATTACCAATTAACTAACAACTAATTTTATAAGTACTTACAAATTTTGAATTCTGTAAATTAATTTCAACTTCACATCTTTAAACTCTTTTTAAAAAACTGCTTTAACTATTGTATTGATACTGATAATTGATCGTGAAAAGGTAATAATTAATACTAAAATCCTGACGCTATTCTCTAAGATGATTTGTTACATATCTAAAACGAAATCATTAAAATTTAAAAGCTAAAAGCTAAAGTATTTTACATGTAGCTTTCAGTTGTGGTTACACAAATATTGGTAAATTCACACTTAAAGTTTTCTTATCATTCCACTACTTTCAACTTTATCTCTTATTATTAATTATTAATTTATGAGCAATGGCAAAATATTAATTTATCCCAAACGTGGCCACACTTTTTCTATACTCTTATTGGAGACCGCATTGCACTGTGTCATGCATGACATTAGTACTGGTTGTGATGTCATCTGACATATATGCCTTTGTTATATAGGTCAATACCTATCCATGGATTCAAGTTGGATTTATTAAAAAAATATAGTGAATTTAAAATGAATTTAAATTCAGTTGGAGTAATAACTCTTTATTATTTTTAATTATATGGGTTGGTATTCTGATTTTTTTTGAACAATTAGAATATATTATAATGTTTGAATGGTAATGTTTAATTTATTTGTTTGTAGAATTATGTAACTTAACATTTTGGATTTTATTGTCTTACTTTATCTTTATAATTTTAAGGATGATACGAGATTCAGATCATTCTTTTCAAATAACATATTCGTGTCTTCGACACGAATATTAATAATTGTATGATAAGGTATTTAAAAAAAATCTAAAATATATTTATATAGATTTGTATATCAAATTTTATATTTTAGATATTTTTTTTTTATAAATTTTTTGTGTTAGGCATCATTGTGTAATTTGACATCTCAACTAAGCTGATACCTTAAGAAACAACAATCATCTGCCATCATATAAAAAAAATATTATTAAAAAAAAGAAAAAGAAAGAAAATATAAAAATATGGGAGGACTAGACCAAAACTCATATGTTAACACAAACGATACATAGATAGATTATATATACAATAAACACCCTAATTGTATTACTAAAAGTTGGTAACTCCATTAAATCTATTTTAGTTGTATTATAATCAATAAATAAAATAATTAATAAAGCCAGTATTTAAATAAGTCAATTTATTTTAAATGTATCAATTGTATGACAGCTTGAATAGTTTGAATTGACAATTCACGTTAATATGTGAATCGTTATTATTATTATTGAAATATTATTATTTTATTTTATTAGATATTAAATTTTTAAATTTTGATTTAATTGTATTGTTTTTCTTATATTTTTTATAATTTAAAAAATATATCAATTATTATAATAAAATAAATAGATTAAAAAAAATTAAAAAGTGACACGTGAGTTTGTCAATCCAACCTATTGATTATTAATTTCAGCCCATATAACTATTTTAATGTGTTAATCCAGTTTAACTTATTTTAATAAATCATAATAAATTATTAATTTCAACTCATACCAACCTTGAGAGATTCTAGTAAGTGACGATTCACAAAAGGTGAATTAGGTCCAATTGATTATTTTTAACTGAATCCATTATATTTTTTTTATATTTAAAGTAAAGGTACCTCTCACTCTTATTATATTTTGTTTCATCCATTTCCATGGCATTATTGTGGGATGGTCACATTTGAATTGCAACTCTTTATCTCTTATTCTTATTTTTATTCTTATTTGGTTAGTGGTAATGCAAGTGGATCCATTCGTATGAATATAAAATGTGAACGCAAGATGTTTCTATTATTTACACTCATAAGAAACACGCCACCAAATAAATGTCCTCAACAAACTTTTGACTACTAATGTTCATAAAATTAGTAAAGAGCTAGAAGGTCAAAAATCTGTTTATATAATTTTTGGTAGTTTTAGAAAAAATAAAACTTAGGGTATATTTACTTTGGATTTTAAAATATTTTCTTAAAAAATGTTTTTTTAAGTTTTCAAGGTTTTTAGACATTAAAAGTATTTTTTATAATATTCAATAAAGACTATATTTATTTTTTTTAAAGTAAAGTTTGATGATATTCCTCCGAAATTTTAAAAAACTATAAAAATTAATTAATATTAAAAAACATATCAATTTTAATGCGTTATTTTGTTGATTAAATTTTTGTATTGTATGACTTTTATTTGTACAATAATAATAATAAATCTCACTTAAATATTAAGATTTTTTATTCCAATCAGACTTTTCAAAATTTCAACAGTAATGATAATATATTTTTACATCTAACTAATTATTTTCTATTATTCTAAGTTGTTTCCTATTGAAATCAATTTATGAGTTATTATATATATATATAAATATTTCTCTTTTATATGTATTGTTCTTCGGCTTAATGATAACTTTTAAACATTATTTCCTTTAATTATAATATTATCTTAACTGAAGTTCAGCAAATTGACAAATGTCATTTACTATCAACCAATGAGTGTAGCTATTAAGAATTATATGAAAAAACAACAAATAAAAAAGAAAAAACAATAGAGAATTGTTTTTAAAAAAAATGGAATGCTGGAACATGTTAAAATACTAGAAAATTCTTATTAGATGTTTATATGGAAATAATTTAAGTTGATAATATATAAAAAATAAATTATATAAATTAGAAGTGATAAGTGATAAGTAAGATTTGTATTTGTATTTTTATAAATATATATAGTGATTGCCATAGTTTTCTTTTACAAAAATTAAGAAAAAAAATAAAAGGAAGGTGATTATTTACTATTTTTAATAATGTACGAGTAATCTAATTTCTAATATAAAATATTATTTTGTATATTGTAATATCATCCATGCTGATTACTAAAATATATTTATGGTTTTTTTTAATCATGACATCCTTTTAAAGCTTTTTATAAACATGCATAGTACTTGTGATTTTTTTAAAATCATAAATTCTTATAAATTTATAAATTATTTTCAAATATTGTGATTTTATATTTCATAAATATTTTGAGATATAAATTACAAAATCCTATTCATAAAATTCTTGCAAAAATATTTAAATTATTGCTATGTTTTTCCCTTTGAATTGCTTAATATTTTTTATAAATAAAAAAGCCGGTATTACAATTACAAGTTCCTATTGTTTAATAAACTTTGGGTTCCTAAGTGCAACTCGGTGAAGACTACGTGTTTCTCGAGTAACGAACTTTCAGTTGATCTGCAATGAGAGAGGGAGGTTGAGGGAGGTTCATCTGTAAAAGACTCTCTGATGCTTAAGTCAGTAGGAGCACAAAAATAATGATAAATTCTTAACGAAGAGTTAAGAGTAAGAGTATAAAATAGAGTTTGGTGTGTCCTCAATGAGAGAGTTGTCACCTATTTATAGGTCTTGTTGGACTCAGACCATTAAGAAAAATATTGAATGATTATCATGACATATAAATGGATTTTTATAATAGTAACTATAACTGCTAGTAATCTATAATCGATTTATGATCTGATTTATGTGTCTTAAACATAATATTAAACAATCAGTTATTGTCTGAATGTACTCGGTCTTAATTGGAGGTATGTACATAAGTTCCCACAACTCGGAATCCGAGAAGATGTACAAGTGGATCAATTTGAAAGATGAACGAGTTCAATTTAGACCCATTTGGATTTGGTTTTTAGTTATGCTATTGGTTGAGCGTTTCTAGTTCTTGATTGAACTTGTATTATTTTTGCTTCGCTCTTGGTTGAGCGAGTTGTTGTGTTCTTGGTTGAGTGTTTTTAGTTCTTTTATTGAACTTTCATTATTTTTCTTTGCTTTTGGTTGAGCGTGTTGTTGTGTTCTAGGTAGGTCTTCCTCATTTGTTCTGAGGGGATCCCTAATTGGATACTCATGTTGAGAGTGTATGTCCGGATTTCTGTAGGGGTCATGGGAAAAGTTTTATCAGGGCCCCACGGTGGGGGCCAAATGCGGGAAAAAATAAAAGAAGATTTGTTCGACCTCAAGTTCGAGAGATAGCATTGCTAGATCAAACACCGCATTCGAAGTATTGTTCATTTTGGAAGTCAGTGTTCCGTAACAATTTTGTCCTTAAAAGGCGTCTTAGTGGATTGGAGGAGGAAGGAGTATAAAAACTACCCTTAGTCTCGACTCCTGAGCAATGTGGAATTATATTGGGCGTACCAGAACAAGTTGATAAGTGCCAATGTATAGTATTTATAATTGAGAAAATTGAACACTTTGAAAATTAATTGTTGCTTAATGTTAGAAAATTACCCTAATATGATAATTATTGAATTCGATTATATATTTTGAACTAGGAAACGAATGAAGAAATTTAATCACAATTTTTGTGTAAATTTCAGACGAATGTGAAACATTAAAAAGAAAGAAAGAAAAGACTTATAGATGGGATCACAAGAAGAAGTAAAGAAGGAAATTTAAAGGAAACATCTTGCTCAAGCTAGAAGATTTAGCTCAAGCTAAAATTATCTAGATTAAGTTAATGGTGCAATACTAAACTAACTCGGGCTAAAATTGCTCACTTAAGCTGAAACAACACCGAAAGATCTAATCTAAGCTAGGTTAACTCGCTTGAGCTACATTTCATTAAATAAATTTTGGAACAAAGTTAAAAACACATAAGTGAAGAGAGATTTAGGAAAGTAAGTGAGAGAAAAATAAGAAAACTTTGTTCTTAGGAGAAGAATTTGCTCAGATCAACCCTTCTTGTGCAATTCTGATCAAGAATGAAGATTGGAGAAGCTATTATGAGCGGCTAAATGCTTTCAAACTTGAGATTGAATGTAATATACTCTGATCAAATGTATTTTTGGTTATATATATATATATTTATTAACATTATCGAATGATAATAATGATTATGAATAAAATAATTTATTCATTTAAAAATAAAATTTAGGATAAAATTTAGGATTAAGATTAAGGTTGAAGTTGGGGTGGGGTTATGTTTAAGATTAGTGTTAGAGATTAAAGCTAGGGTTACCATTGAAGTTGTGCTTATAACTAGGGTTAAGGTTAAGACCAGGGTTAGAATTAATGTTGGGAGTTGTGATTGGGATTGGAGTTAAAGTAACAACAATAATTAGTGCAGAGTTAGAGTTAGGATTATGATTAGAATTAGAATTAAGATTAAAATTAAAATTAAGATTATAGTTAGACATAAAATTATGATTAAAATTAGAATTAAAATTAAAATTAGAATTAAGATTAAAGTTAGACTTAAAATTATGATTAAAATTAAAATTAAAATTAGAATTAAGACTAAAGTTAGACTTAAAATTATGATTAAAAATAGAATTAAAATTAAAAATAGAATTAAGATTAAGATTAGAGTTATAATTATTATTAGAGTTAGATTAAAGATAGATTTAGAATTATAGATTAAAATTAGAGTTAAGATTAGAATTAGAATTAACATATTAGAGTTAACATTTAAATATGATTACAATTTTTATATTTACTTTTTTAATTAATATTATTATATAAATTTATTTAATATTTAATATATTTAATATTTTTTTATTATATTATATTATATAATCGATTATATATATAATGGATCGTATGTTAACTTAATTCTATTATATATATATATATATATATATATATATAGTTAACCTTATAATATATAATTGATTATATATTAGATAATTAATTATATTTAATATAATAATATTACAAAATTTAAATTAATAATATAAATAAATTTATTTTATATATTTAAAAATAAATAATTTATTTTAAGAAATAAAAAATATTAGATAATCAATTATATAAAAAGGATAATTGATTTTCTTTATAAATTTTATTTGTAATCAATTATAGCATATAAGAGATTGTAGCATATGCATAATTGATTATTCATAAAAAAAAAAAAAAGGTATAATTGATTATGAGTTTTGGAAAATCAATGTTGTATGTTTTTTTGTCAGGTTTTGGTAAAAATAATAATGAAGAAAAATACTAATGTAAAATAACCCAGAAGGTTTTCTTCATCTAAAAGTAAGGAACCAAACACATTGGATCATCCCAAATCTATCATTGCCCGATGCAAACAGAGTGTTGGAGACTCTTTGAAAGTGTTTGCATATTCCATCTTTTCTTTTTCAACTTAGTAAATTGTTTTAGAAAATAAATGAAGTTGAAACCACGAGCAATAAATGTTGAAAAGTCAACTGCGGGGAGAAGAAAACATGTATAACTTTATATTCCTGTCCTTTTCCATCCGAGAAATTATGGTTGTGAAAAGGGGCAGGGCAAGGGAGACACCTAAAGGGTCTTTCTACTTGTGGTGGTTGAGGGAGTTTCTTTTTTTATTGAGCGTTTGAATGAAACCATGGGAGAGTTGACTAATGGAGTTCAAGACAATGATAGAAAGGGTTTGTGTGTCTAGAAGCGTTACTTTAAAAATGAAGTTTGATAGAGAGAGGTGAGCATGACAGCAAGAAAGTTAACAACCCAGAGAGCATTTTTCAAAACAATTCTGTTCCTTTTTTTCTATCAAGTCAACTGGCCTCCAAAGGTCGTATTTTTCCAATTGGGGTTCTTGGATTGAAGTGGAGATGATGATATTGGTTTAGGGAGCTTTCAACTGCTTTGGTGAAATGAAGGGTGTTCTTTCCATCAGCTTCTTCTTTTGTTGCTTGCTGCTGCTTTTGGACTCTTCAATTTCACTCCCTCTTTGCGTTGATTCCAGTGAGTTTTCCTCTTTTTTTTTTCTTGTTTTGGCCAATGTTTTGGTCTATGGATTTCCAACCCTTTAGTTATTAATTTTCATCGTTTGTTTCTTGTAGGAGCACCCCTTACTCTGAACAAGACACTTGAGTTTTGTCCTTACAATGGAAGCACGTGTTGCAACTCCACAGAAGATGCACAGATACAGAAGCTATTCCAAGTGAACAACGTATCTGATCCTGGCTGTGCCTCCATTTTGAAATCAATACTCTGTGCGGTAAGATTTTGTGATTTTCCCAAAACTTTGTCTTTAGATAAGGACCCAGAAAATTGTCCTTTTTCTCTGCCCCTAAACTGGTGGTATACTCACAACTTCTTCACGTTTAATACGTTGCATTAAGCAGCAATCTAGAATTAATGAATACGTTATTGGTCTTAATTTTGAGATGGATCGAAACAAAAATCAACCCATCACATATCATTCCAGAACACCCATATTTCAGGTCAAATTAATAACTTCCTTATCATATGTTCATGGATGGATAGTGCACTTTACATTTCTTTAAGATCTAAACTTTTTAATAAAATTTCATGTATGGAAAGGGGATAGTTATTGCTGTAGTTCTCTTGAAGCTATAATTATCTTATCAATATATTGAGATAGAGACCACTGTTACACTTTTCTATTCATAATAATAACTTCTTAAAGCAGGAATAAATAAAAAACAAGACATCCATATTGACTTCTGCCTTGGATTAATTGCTTTGATACCCTTTTGTTGGTAGAGGTGCGACCCATTTTCAGCCGAGCTATTTACTGTTCAGTCCTCAGCTAGATCAGTTCCTGTGCTTTGCAATTCCACTGTACCAGCAAATTCTTCTCAGTCAAAGACAGAAGTAGAAGATTTTTGTTCTGAAGTATGGAACACATGCAAAGATGTATCCATAGTGAATTCTCCATTTGCCCCTTCATTACAAGGTCAAGCAGGAGCACCTGCTCACGCCAATGCTACCAAACTCACTGATTTATGGCAGTCCAAAACAGACTTTTGCACTGCATTTGGTGGAGCATCTGATAATTCATCAGTGTGCTTTGAAGGGGAACCTGTCTCACTGAATAGAACTGAGACCTCTATAACTCCCCCTCGTGGCTTGTGCCTTGAGAGAATTGATAATGGATCTTTTCTCAACATGGTGGCTCATCCTGATGGCTCTAACCGGGCATTCTTCTCTAACCAAATGGGCAAGGTTTGGCTGGCAACACTTCCGGAAGAGGGATCAGGAGGAACAATTGAGCTTGATGAATCAAGTCCTTTTGTTGATCTAACGGATCAAGTTTATTTTGATACTCAATTTGGAATGATGGGCATGGCATTTCATCCAGATTTTGCTAAAAATGGACGATTCTTTGCTTCATTTACATGTGATAAGTCCAAGTGGTCAGGATGTAATGGAAGATGTTCTTGTAATTCAGATGTTAACTGTGACCCATCGAAGTTAGAAACTGATCATGGTGCCCAGCCATGCCAGTATCAAACTGTTATTGCAGAGTATTCTGCTAATAGCTCTGGATCTCAGCCTTCCTCGGTACACATCTCTTCACACATAGAAAAATAGTTTCCATTTAAGAGTTTTCAATGAATATACACCATGGTGTTCATGTTTTTCAGGTGGAAAGTGCTAAACCAACTGAGGTGAGAAGAATATTTACCATGGGGCTCCCATTTTCATCTCAACATGGAGGTCAAATACTCTTTGGACCTGATGATGGATATTTATACTTAATGATGGGATATGGAGGAGGTGCAGGTGATCCTTACAATTTTGCACAAAACAAGAAATCATTGCTTGGAAAGATTATGAGGCTTGATATAGACAACATCCCAAGTAAGTAGTGATCATATATATGGGGAGTGTATTTAGTGACACAAGAAGATCTAATTTTTGGAATACAACTAATGCACGTGTGCTCAAGATTACACCTTCTCATGCACTCCTGTAACGTGTGAACTTTTTTGTTACTCTTGGCTTTGACGTCTAAGTATCTATCTTTAATCTTCAGGTGCAGCAGAAATTAGCAAACTCGGACTTTGGGGTAACTACTCCATTCCAAATGACAATCCATTTAGCGAAGAAAAAGATCTGCAGCCTGAAATATGGGCCTTAGGAATGAGGAATCCTTGGCGCTGCAGTTTTGATGCAGAAAGACCTTCCTACTTTTTTTGTGCAGATGCTGGACAGGTTTGTGAAATGCGTATCCGAAAACAATTTTGTGGTCTGTTCCCTTATACAACCACTTTACACAACATTAAGGCATTGTGACTAGCCATGACCAAAATGTGCATTTCTTAAGTTAGACATAGGTGCCAAATTTTTCCGTTAGAGAAACTTGAGATATTCTTTTCCTTAAATTTTGATCCTTGATCATCTTGATTATTGAAAACTGTAAAAATACAAGTAACAAGCACCAACCTGACTATTACGATCCTTTAATCATATCTAGAATAGCTCTATAAAACTGGCTCGTCATCAATAGATCTTCTGTACAGTGATTGCAGAACTGTTAACATTCCAACATGGAGCCATTGACGCATTTATTTAGTATAATTGCATTAATGTTAAATCCCAAGGCAGGTTGAAGTTTGTTGTGCTTCAAGACAAAGAACTCTTAAGAAAGCATGAATATAAAAATGTATAACTAGATTTCAACTTCTACTCTATTCTTAGCAATGTTTCGGATAAAGAGTGTTACCAAATTTTGTGAGTGGAACATTCTCAGTTACATAATTGATTTTCAGGATCTTTATGAGGAGGTGGATCTCATCACAAAGGGTGGAAACTATGGCTGGCGTGTATACGAGGGCCCCTATCTCTTCCACCCTGCACAATCACCTGGAGGAAATACTTCCGTAGGTTCCATAAATCCAATTTTCCCAATAGCGGGATACAACCATTCTGAGTTAAACAAGAATGAAGGATCAGCATCCATCACTGGAGGATATGTCTATCGATCTACCACTGATCCTTGCATGACTGGAAGGTAAATAAGCTTCTTCCAAATAATGCAGCTTGTCGAATATATCATATTATAATTTTGTCTAAGCTTTTAGAAAATAATCCATGACAACTTCAGTTGGCATTTCGAATTTGAGACTTCTTGTGTTGATCATAATTATGATCACATTGACTATATCTTTCATTAATTTCTTGCAAGGTCAAAGATATCAACAAAACCACAACTATGACGACAATTTAGAGCTTTTATTTTACCTTAGACAAGTTTGTGGAGACTTAGTTCCTAGACTGACCTATATTGGAGCAAATTATCCCAAGCACAAACAGTAGATCCATTAGGTTGCAGTTTTCATTTGCTTTATATAAGTGATGTCTTGATCTCTTATATAAGTTTGTTCATGATTCATTAGTGATAAATTTTTTATGAATCCACACATATGTTTTAGGATTAAATGGTACTAAATTCAGTTATTTTAAGTAAAGTCTTTAATTGTAGCTTGTGAAGGTAAAAGAGTTAGTTAGAAAGGAGATATCATTCACTCAAGGATGTGCAATTTAGTTTACTGATATTATTAAGAAATAAATTTTAAATCTAACTCAATCTTATGAAATCGGTTCATAAAGTGAGGTTTGCACCCACTTATATAATATGAAAGGTTCTTATTTCTAATTGATGTGAGATTCCTATCAGATATAATTATATACCGCAAATTTGAGTACCTATGCAGCATGAACATTACTTACTATTGAATGACTGAATTTCAGGTACCTGTATGGCGATCTATATGCTGGTGCAATATGGGCAGCCATAGAGGAGCCACAAAACAGTGGAAATTTCAACAGCAGCAGAATTCCCTTCAGTTGTGCACGTGATTCTCCTATACAGTGCGAGTCTTCACCTGGAAACTCCCTTCCTGCTTTAGGCTACATCTTCTCATTTGGTGAAGACAACAAGAAGGATGTTTATATCCTTGCAAGCAGTGGCGTCTACCGAGTTGTTCGGCCAAGTCGTTGCAGTTATGCTTGCTCGCAGGAAAAGGCCACAAACACCACAACACCAACTCCTTCTCCTTCTCCTTCTCATGCTACACGTTGGAGTGTCCTCTCTCTGTATCTGCTTTTGCAATGCTCATTTTTGTTGTTGATTTTATTGGATTTTATGTAGGGTGATCTGATGATCATTGTACATTATGTAGTAATGGAGATTTTAAGAAGATGTTTACAATTTCTTCTGCTTTTTCTTCATTTGTGTTTCCTTGCTTTTGCTTTAATAAATGAGATAACTTAGCTGAGTTACAGAATCTGCTTTATATATATATATATATTTCATTTACATATAATTAATTATCTTTAAAACATATTTAATTAGGTATAAACTTGCACAAATCTCTTCAGTGTTGCCTACAAACTTGTAAAATAACTCTCATTTTTTTCTGTGTTTTTCTAAAATTTATTTCGTATCACTTCTTCCCGTATTAATCCAAATAGTGATTTTCTTACTCTCTTTCTCTGTTCTTCAATCCAAATAAACACATAAAGAAAATAACATAAGTTGATAGGATATATGATGTGATAAGAGGAGAAAAATAAAAACAAAGAAAATGTGTATAATAGGTGTGTTTCAAAAAGAAAAAGCATGTATATTATTATCTTTTGATTTATAATAGAAAAAAATATTTTATTTATAGCATTACTTTTATATGGGTTGATTGTAGTTTTTGATTTCTCAAATATTACAATTGCACAAAATGATTTTTATTATTTTAATTTATAAATTATATATATATATATATATATATTAGTATTAAAATAAATAATACTACATACATAATTATATGATGAAAAAAGAAATAGAGAAATATTTAAGAAAATAAGAAAGAAGAAGAGGGGAATAGAGCTTGTTTATATTTATGGTATGAAAACAGTGTTGGAGATCCCACATCGACTAGAGATAAGAACATTTCATTGTATATTAGTGGGTGCAAACCTCAACCCTATGAGCCAGTTGTATGGGGGTGAGTTAGGCTTAAAGTCAACTTCTTATCAAATAGGAATACTTAAAATATCAATTTATTCATCATATTTTTTTTTTAATTATACACATTTATAAGCTATATAAATCCATGTGTAAATAAATAAATTATTTGTAAACTAATGAAAATGATTATATCCAGATAAACTTTAGATACATCCATATACTTGTAGAATAAAAATGATTGAAATGAATTATTCTATGTGTGAAATGATTGTTAGGTGTTTTTAAAGATTGTTAGATTTTTTTTTTATAAATTCGTTGTTATTTTTATTGTAGATTGATGCCTAATGTACTTACTTCCAATTAGTTGAGTAGATGAAATAAAACCTCAAATTGAATCAATTTCAGATACGAAATGTCTCATTCCAATAGTTTTCATAATACAAACACTTGTATGATATAAAGTTTATATCAAAAACTAAAATTAATTTTATATAATAATAGATAGAAAAAAAAACATATTTAACTCCTAAATATATAAACATTCACTTAATTTTCTTTCTTTACCTCCATTCAAGTTCTCTTCCATTCTCTCCAATTTTTTTCTCATCAAATACTTATATTATATTTTTTTCAAAAGTAAGATTGCATATAAAATATTGGTTCTTTTATTTATATATATATAATAGTAATAATAATAATAAATAATGCTGGGGAGTCCAGGGTACGTGAGTCTTGTTCCAAATTTAATGATGAAATAAGATGTTATAATAATAAAAATCATTTATCAATAATAAAATCTAATTCAGATATGTAAATTAGTTAATATGTAAATTAATTATTTTTTTGTTATTAAAATGATTTTTATTTAAGGATTTTTTTTAACATGTCAATCAACCTTGTTAAGTAATTTAACATTAAAAATTACCAAAATAAATCTTTATTAAAACATGAATTACTAAATTTAAACTTTAAAAAATGCAACAAAATGCAAATTAAATAACTAAAGGAGTTAAAGTAATATTTAGTCATAATAAATAATTAAAAATTTATAATTACACATTGGCATCATCAACTTTACTTTAAATATAATTGGTGGACAAAAATAACACAGTACTAAAAGGAAGTGGTATTTATTGGATTTATACATCACAAATCCGAATCCAAATCAATCACCATCAAGTTCAATTGGTTTAGTTAGGGTTAAATTTGATTAGGCTAAAAATATGAACCAATTTAATTGGTTTGAATTTGATTATCTTCTTAATTAAAAAAAGTATAAGAAAAACAATCTTAACAGAATAACTAATAAAAATTTGAAACTTGGGAAAAAGTAAAATTAAATATTTTCTATTTTAGAGTTAAGTATTTCAAAACTAGTTAAATATTATTGATGATGTATAATTTCAAAAACTATTTTTCTTCATTTTATTTTAAAAAAAAAATTGATTTACTCGTTAAGATATAATAAAGCAAGTTGAGTTTTAGACGAAACTCGAATTTTTGTAAACCCTAAAATTTTTGTAATATATTTTTGTAAACCCTAAACCCTAAAATTTTTGTAATCAAGCAAGTTGAGTTTTAGACGAAACTCGAATTTTCTTTCTCGACTTTTTTTTTCATAATTTCTTAATAAAATGTGCTTCAAGTGCTAAAACTTATTTTTTCTTAATTTTTGTGGGACAATCAGGTTTAGGGTAACTCATATTTTTCGTGAAGGGGATGCGTGTGCTGATAAGTTGGCTAATTTAGGATTTATTCATAGAGAATCTTTTCATTGATATAATAGACTCCCAGCTAGTCTGTTCTTAGAATTCTTTATGAATAGGTATAATCTACCTATGTATCGTTTGAGTTAACATATGGGTTTTGGTCTAGTCCCCCCATATTTTTGTATTTTTGTATTTTTTTTTTTAATAATATTTTTTTTTCATGTGATGGCAGATGATTATTGTTTCTTGAGGTGTCAGCTTAGCTGAGATGTCAAGTTGCATAGTGATACCTAACACGAAAACTTTATAAAAAAAAAAGTGCTAAAACTTATTTTTTAAATATGAACTAGTTATAAATTTATCATTATAACACAAATTAGGTAGGAACACGATGAGTAGATACTAGATAATTTATAAATGTTATGACAAAAAACTTTACTATGGATATACATAACCTCTATCTCTATTAGTTTCTGTTAATTGTGAAATCTTACGTTAATGAAAACATTAAGATAAAAAATTAAACTATCTTATATACCCATGTCACACGTAGTGTTTAAAATAGGGTAAGAATTATATATTATTTTTATGAAAAAGTAAATTAAATCATTATATTTCAACATATGTGCTTATTTTTCTATTTCTTTTTAATTTATTTTATATAAAGTAAATAGTACAAATAATGTTTTTTATAATGACATATTAAGTCGATTAAATGAGAATTGATATAAACAAAAATGCGGTGACATTTTTGTAAATATTGGACATATATTACACCAGTTGATCTATCCAACTGATGTAATATGTCCTGCTCAAAGGGAAAAAATATTTTTAAATTTTTTATCTCTGGGATTACATATAATACTGGTTGGATAGAGGAATCAGTGTTATATGTCATTCCCAGATTAAAAAAAATTAAAAGTTTTTAAAAATGACATTTTTTTATTAGCAATTAAAAATGACATATAACACCGGTTCTTCTATACAATCGGTCTTATATGTCATTCATAGAGTTTAAAAAAATTTGAAACATTTAACTATGGGCACTACATATAATACCGATTGGATAGAGGAACCAGTGTTATATGTAATTTTCAGATTTAAAGTTTTAAAAAATATATATTACACTGTTTTTACCCTATTTTCTTGGCTCACGCCCTCACTTTCCATTCGTGTTATTCTTCTAAGTTTTCTTGCTCGAGAGTTCATTTTGCTTCTACCACTGCCATAGCCTCCACCGCTCCCCCTGTCGCTTCTCTCTTATTTCATTCTCTTCGTCGTGAGAGCATCCACACCGAACAAGATTCTTTCATTCACGCTTCTCTTCTATTTCGTTGCCACTCTTGTCGCCGCTCTCTTGTCGCTACCACATTGCCTCCATTGCAGCCATAACTTTGTTCACATTCACGCTCTAGGTTAGTTTTTTTTTTTAATTATTTTAATTTTAATTTTAATTATTATCTGGTTTACAACTATTTATATAGATAATTAGTTTTATTATATTGTATTTGGAGTATAATGTATTATGTTTTAAATTGGGTAATTGTTATATGTTGAACGTCTTGGTATTGGGTTCAGGGGTGATTGACCCTCAACAATGTTGAACTCTTTGGTATTGGGTTTAGGGTTTAAGTATGTGACTCTATAGCACATATAACACTGGTTGGGAGCCACAACCGGTGTTATATGTGCCTTTTGTAGCACATATTTTTGAATATTTTATTCAGATTTTTGTACATATTACATCGGTTTTTACAACCGGTATTATATGTAATTGACATTTTACATCGTTGATATCTACATCGGTGATGAAAACAATGTTATATGTCTCCTAGAATCGGTGTTATATGTGTTTTATGTACTAGTGTATATGTATTTAAAGTTAGATGAACTTACAAGGACCCATGAATTCATAACACTAGAATGACCAACCTCTCTTTAATGAGTAAATTGGTTTGGAATCTCAATAAGAAATATGACACCCTTTAGAGTTTTGGGTCTTGAAATGCAAATATTTGCAAGAGTTATTAATTTTAAATGTTGAGAGCTTCATGCGAGTGTATTTTGTCTGGAGAGACATTGATAAAGAAGCCCAAGGAAAAAGAAAGCAATTTTCATTGTCATTTGGTATCATTTATCACTATTAATGATATGGAAGTCATTCCAATGGATGTATTTAGGAATGAAACATTAGACTTTAAAATGTTCTTTACTCTTCACTTCATTTTACTTTTGATTATAACAACATTTTGTTGTCACCTAACAAAAACAATTCCTTGTTCTTCTCTTCAAAGGATAACTTTATATAGGCGTTTGGAGAAAATAGTTATTACAAATCCTTTTATGATCATTGAATAGCTTTAGACTCATTTGAATGTCTTCCTTGCGTATCAACTACTTGGACATAGAAAATGCATTAAATACACTTCATGCAGGCATTAAATGCTCTTCACTTCTTTAAGCAACATCTCGATAGTTGGATGTACTTATCTCATCTTGAACATGGTTCCTTTCCTTGAATTTGTATAAATTACAAAGTCATACAAAACAAGTAGTCTTTTCTAACTTTGACAAAGCTTATGCCAAAGGAGTTGTTGCACCAATGCAGCTTTAACTCATTTACTAAGAGACCTTTGATGTGACATATGCTTTGCATATGGATATTCTTGGTTAGACGTAAGGAACAAACATTCTCCATAACATAGAATAAACATAAGGATATTCGTGAAGTACCATGTTAACTTAGTTATACATGTATATCATGTGAGCAGATCAATGCTTATCAAACATAAAAACAAGAATGCACATTGATGTATCACTAACAGACGAAACATTAATGTCTTACATGATCTATTATTGAACAAATATTATAATCTTCCAAACAAATTATGATCAAGTTTTAGACTTTATTGTATTCAACACTTAATCAAAATTATATGTTTTGAACTTTTCCCTAACAACCAAGCTATAGATGGTTGATGAATCATTAACACTAATTTGTTTCCATCAACCACCTTCACCACACTATAGTGGGCTTGGTGTCGAAAGTTAAAATTATTATTTGATTGATCTTGTAAGAATCTCTTACCATCAATCATCTTTAGGTGTCCAAGAATCTAACTTTGTTATTGACCTACCAAACTTGCTACCACAAGTCAATTGACATCCTTCACCATTTCCACTAATGTCCTCATGCCAAAAAAGTTTAGATAAGACTAGGTTTTTTACCAAGCCTCGTTTCTTCATCAACAACCTCATCCTTTGGATCAAAACACAAATTTCATCCTTAGTGAGTTTCCTATTTGCCTCAACTATTTGGTAGTTGTGATGATGGAGGAATATTAAAACTTTTAAGGAAGAACGTGGCTATTCAACAAGTTATACAAAATATTCACCTTATGAATGATGAATTAGTCATTAACTTGAGAAATCAAGGTAAGAATGTTCCGTCCACTCCATGATCCCTTGTTGATATCCTCTTCCTTAGGTTGTCGTTAAGTTCAATGTTAACTAGAGCTTCATTGGCTTATAATGTGTTATACGTAACCACACTTTTACATGGATTGTATGATTCCCAACCTTTTATGGAACAAGCTATGACAAATTGGGAGCACTATTTCTCTAGCATAACTTGTAGATAACTCGGACTAGAGGGTTTCATTAAATCATACGTTAAGCTGAATATATGAACATAATGTATTATTCAATCATCAATAATGACATTACTTCTTATTCTTAGGTTAATCAACTGTTAAACATCCATGACCTAGCGTAAATGAGATGTTAGTATTTTTCATATTCATAAGGAAGCCAATGACTAATATCTATGTCTCTAGAATTCCTCCACCCTTGATTTTGTTTGTTCTAATTTTTTTTTATAATTTAATTTCTCTTATTTTTTCCTAGCAAAAAAAAATGAATTCATCATAAACATAAACTAGTAAAGATCCACTCACATATTTATATTAAAAGTTATGAAATTTGATCAAAGTTTCTCCATATTTACCTGATACTATTTTATAAGTTAATATAATGTATTTAAAGTAGATGGGTTTTAAAATTGATTTGTTATTATATAATAACAACATATCATAAAAAATGTCAGGAATTTAAACTAATACAATATCAATATCTTTTTAATAGGATTTATTTCATACCGTTATATGACATCATTCAAATTTTATATGACTTGATGAATACAAAGTTGATTTAAAAGATTATTTTATTTGAAGTTAATATATAATTTAATATTTATAAATATATCTTAAATGAAAAATATATTTAATCTAAATGTTTCCTTCCATCGATGCTTTCAAGATGAATGAGAAACATTTTAATTTTAAACAGAAATATTTTAGATTAAAATAATTTAATATGTATATTTAGGTTATAAGTATAGTCACTACTCACTTCAAAATTTAAATTAAGGTATATATTAATTGAGTAATAAGATGTGTAGGAAGGTCCCTTTTTAAACCTTAAACCCTTTCCAAAAAAATCAAACATCTAGTAGATTGTCTAATTGATAGTGTAATAGGTTGTTTAGTAGAAACGTTTTTCTATAATCTTCTAATAAGAAGAATAAAATATATAACAAAGCATGAGAAAAAACAAGAGTAACGAGAGATTACACTCGAGAATTTATCCTACTTCACTCAAATTCAGGTTACATCCAATTTTCTTAAGCAACTACTTTAAGAACTTTCACTAACTAACACATTTCCTGATTATAACAAGTACTCACACATTTCCTGGTTACAACGAGTATTTTCATCTCTCTAAGTTACACCTTCTTAACCTCCCTCTAAAATTAAGAACTCCTAAGAAAAGTAAAGGACACTCTCAAGGAGAGCACAAACAAAACTCATAAGGATATAACTTCATAGTGTGAAGAATTACAATGGTTTATCACACAACCCAAAAAACTAGACACTCTAATCAAAACAACTTGATTAGATGCTCACTATGACTCTTGTATTTTCAGCAATATCACTTGAATAACTTTGAATTGCTTGACTTCCTTATTTTTGTTCTTCACCCTCAATCCTTATATAACTTTTTGAATCCGTCCTTAAATACTTGAAATGGTTAAGTTTGAATTTTGTGATATTTTTATATCTTCATCTTTTTTTTTGTGTTAGACGCTCAAAACAGAAAGCTTGGATTTGCAACCTTTCAATTTGTTTTTGCTTCGAATCTATTTAAGAAACCAATTCAAAAGTATTTGCAATACGTGATATTAAAAACTGAGTTCTTGAGATTTTGAATGTTGATTAAATATATTTAAGAAGGATAATTGTGAAAGAGATAATAAAGATATATTTGTTTCCTAAAAACATGAATGCGCTTTAAGCATGTATATATGTATTTAGAATATTTCGTTCATATAACTGTTATAAACAAACATGTTACACATTCATTAGATCGTCTAACATGAACAAAATTGTAAACGCTTAGAAGGTCTATTGTATATTTCAATTCTCACTTACCAGTGTTAGATTATTTAAATCACGTATAAAACATATCATTCAAATCACAAATAAGACATTCAATATGAATTTTGTATGCAATCAACTAGCCTTATCACACGATCTATCATGAACACATGCTATAGACGCTTAACGGGTCTACTGAAAACTACAGTTACACAAAACATTGTTAAAACAATCAAGATATAAGTAAACCATTCAATTAGTTTTTGTTACCATCAAAATATAAATTTCAGTTATGATTTTATAGTCATCAAGCTGTCTAATGGATCACAAACTGTTTAATGAGTTATAGACCTTCTAGTATTTCAACAAACAATCTAAGAACTTAACATGCAATTTAAGTATATTGTTCAAATAGTCTAGATTCTCGACAATATGTACAACCTTTTGTATTTATATCAATTATAAAATTTAGTTACAAAAGAGTAATAAATATGATATTTAAACACAAACATTCTTTACTTTTTTTAAAAAATTGATTTTTCTAGATTGGTAAATATTTTAAAACCTATGATAAAGTTATTTATAAGAATACATCAATTTTTATTTATTCCATTTTTACTTTATTTTTTCATCTCATTTGCCACATCCATATTTTTTCTATTTCATTTTTTTCTCTACCATTCAAATTCATCAAGATAGAAGTTGAGTGTTATGTATGTGATAGGTGAAAAGATGTTGAGATCTTCCTATTCAAGTGTTACCATATATTCTTGTGTGATATTGCATGAGTCCACACTAATTCTCCACCCATGCACACTTGTTTCCTAGAACTCGCCGGAATAATAGGCCCAAAACTGATTGCCAATAGAGATTGATAGAAGATATTGAGTTATTTAGAATAAAAACAAATATTATCGTCTTTTTCACATTCTTTTTGGCTAATTAATTTGTCTTTCGTGTTAAATTTCAAGTTTTCATATATCAGCAATGAATTTGCAAATGCAACCTATTTGGTTACCTTTGAAAAATTCATCTCTGGAGGATACTATCTGCACAAATCGGACATGGAGCTGGCAAGAGAAACAAGTGACACAACACTTGTTTTCCTTTCGTTTAACATTTATAAATAAATTATTATTGTTATATTAAATTTTTAGAAGACAGTAGCGAAAATTAAAATTAAAATTAAATAAAACCTAGCAAACGTAGGATTAAAAAAAAGAAGAGTTTTGAAAAGATAAATAAAAATAAAAATGAAACCTGGAAAATTGAAACCCAAATTCCTGGCACAGTGTGTTTGTGTTTCTGAGCCTCTCCAATCTATCTCTTTCTGCTGCCTTGAGTTTCCTATATTTGCAGAACCACATAGGCACATAGGTACATGCACCTTTGAATTTGAGGGTTTGTGTCCCTCTCTTTGGTACCCTTTAAAAAAAAAACCACTGCTACAATTTTTTTTTTCTAACATTCTTTGTTTCTCTCTCTAAAAAAAAAAGAAAGTGCCCTTCTTCGGTTCTCTCTCTACAACCCCTCGTTCTTCACTTTGATTTTCCGTCTTCAATGCTAACCCAACCATGATCCTCTACAGGTAATCCCACCATACCTAACCTAAAACCCTTTTGATCTCTCTCTCACACCATGTCCCAAGGATCTCCCCCGCAAGACAACAAAGAACCCTCGCCGGAACCCGATTCGCACAAGGAGGAAGCAACCACCAACACCGCCGCTACCGCCGCCGATGCTGCTCCTCCCGCCCCCACCCGGAACCGCCCCTCTCGCGCCTGTACCATTCGCACGGCTGCACGCCTGTACACGGCGTCGCAGCCGGCTAGGCCGAAGGCCGCCAAGAGGGAGACTCGCCGCGAGGAGTCGCCGGCGCCGCCGTCTCCGCAGCCACAGCAATGCGGCAAGATCGTGACGCCGCTGGTAGAACCGCCCTCGCCGGCGCAGTTGCCGCGTTACAACCTCCGGTCCATGTGGGAATTGGCTTCAATACTCAATTTTTTGAATGTGAGCTTCGAGACTTTGGTTTTTTTTTTTTTTTTTTTTTTTTTTTGTTTTTTGGGGTTTTTGGGGGTTTTGTTTTTTTTTTGTTTAATAACTTTTTTTTTTTGAGAGTGATCTCTTTTTTTTTTTTTTTTTCCAGCCTCATTTCACTTCGGCAGTTTCTTTGCCAA
>Ga0123342_1004255_pt1 | contig 22046 bp, 11 predicted proteins | sample Turbeawhitnodule_FD_89960 | JGI IMG/M metagenome (GOLD analysis project Ga0123342, IMG submission 89960) | Root nodule microbial communities of legume samples collected from Mexico - Turtle bean Mexico white nodule | ecosystem: Host-associated > Plants > Roots > Nodule | place: Mexico: Nepantla...
ACGCTCTTCACTTTGGCCTAGACGCTCCTTCCTTTGGCCTAGACGCTCTTGGTTTGGCTTTGGATGCTCACGTCTTGGCTCTTGTCTTTTTATATGAGGTTGTGCTTGGCCCTCTTCCATCAAGTTATATTTATTTTCTAAATAGTAAATTTTATTTTTTATAATTGACTTGTTAATTGAATTTTACCGTATTATATATATAAATGTAAATATTTTCATTTATTAAATTTTTTAATATATTATTTTTGTTGACTTTTTAATATAACTGTGTAGACTTTTTAATTAATATAATCTAGAATTGATTAACTTTTATTATGAATACGTTTGAAAAGATATTACATATTAGATGCAGTTCATCTAGACTAAAAAAATAATAATTTCACATTAATATTAAAAATAGATTAACATTAGTTTCAAAAAATTTAATTAAATTTTTTTCTAATATGTCTTTCATTAAAATTTGAAAATTCAATATATGTTGAAGATCTCACAATGACTAGAAATGAAAACATCATTTTATAATATATAAGTAAATACTTACTTTTTCTGGGGAGGAGAATAAAATGTTGGTTGAAAATATATCTGAAGAAGAAGTTAAATTTGTTGTATGGAGTTGTGAAAGTTCGAAGAGCCCTAGTTCTGACGGATTTAACTTCGGCTTTTTAAAGTTCTGTTGGGAGATTTTAAAAGAGGATGTTCTGAAGGCTGTGAACGAGTTTGCAGATAGAGGCAGTTGGCCCAGAGGGTCAAATGCGTCTTTCATCTGTTTGGTGCCCAAGGTTGACAACCCGCAACAGCTAAGTGACTTCAAACCTATCTCTCTGGTAGGTTGTTTATATAAAATCATCTCAAAGGTTTTGTCTCTTAGACTGAAGAAGGTGATGACTAAGCTGATTGATATTAGGCAATCTGTTTTCCTGGAAGGAAGGGGCCTATTGGATAGTGTCCTCGTAGCTAATGAGGTTTTAAAGGAGGTGAAGTGGAGGAAGAAGAGTTGTGTTTACTTTAAAGTAGACTACGAAAAGGCGTATGACTTTGTAAGTTGGGATTTTTTATATTATATGCTTGGAAGGTTAGGTTTCTACTAAAAATGGATCAGATAGATTAAATCATGTTTGGAATCTTCCTCTGTGTCAGTGCTTGTAAATGGGAGCCCTACTTCGGAGTTTTACCCTAAGAGGGGGTTACATTAAGGCGACCCTCTCGCGCCTTTTTTGTTTCTTATTGTGGCAGAAGGTTTGGTAGGTGTTGTAAGGAAAGCTGTAGAGAAGAATTTGGTGGAGAGTCTGGAGGTTGGGGTACAAAAGGTTAAGGTAAATATGTTTCAATATGCGGATGATACTTTGTTTCTTTGTGAAGCTAACTTTAAATTTTTTTGCAATTTGAAAGTCATTCTACACTGTTTTGAATTAGCCTCTGCTTTGAAGGTCAATTTTTTGAAGAGTAGAATTGGAGGGGTGGGGGTTGACCACATTGTGACTCAGTAGTTTGCTGCTATCGTTAATTGCGAAGTCATGAAAACCCCTTTTAAGTACTTGGGGTTTCTTGTGGGGGGGAGCCACAAGCGAGTTTCGTTTTGGGACGTAGTGTTGGAAAAAGTTAAGAGTAGGTTGGGAAAATGGAGAGGTAGATTTCTTTTGTTGGCCGGGAGAGTTTGTCTCATTAAGTCGGTTCTCTCTGTTATCCCGTTTTTTTTATTTATCTATGTATATGTTTCCTTCTGCTGTGCTAAAGGAGATTGAAAAAATTCAAAGAAAGTTTTTGTGCGGTTGAGGTTCAGATGGAAGGAAAATAGCGTGGGTTTCGTGGAAAAAGGCTTGTGAGCCTAGAGAAGTTGGCAGTCTTGGTATTTTGAACTTAAGGCTTTTCAATGTGGCTCTATTGGGAAAGTGGACTTGGCGTCTGGAGACTGAGAATGGTGGTTTGTGGAAGGAAATTCTTGACTCTAAATAAGGAGGTTGGAGAATCTTGCAAGATCAAAGGAGTAATGCTAAGGACTCCATCTGGTGGAGGGATTTGAAGGGGGTTTGGGGGATGGAGGAATGGGATAGAACCTTTGAGAATTTTTGTGAGTGGAAAGTGGGAAACAGGAAGTATATCTTGTTCTGGAAAGATGTTTGGGCGGGCAACGAAGATTTGAAAAGTAAATTCCCAAGACTGTATTCCTTATGTGGTAATAAAGAAGGTAATCTAGAGTCTTGTGGGGAGTGAGTTAACGATAGTTGGGAGTGGAAGTTAGTCTGGAGAAGAGGTCTTTTTTAGTGGGAAAATAGTTAGGAAGCCCAGTTGTTACAAGAGGTGCATGGAAAGGCCTCGGTCTTGAGTATTGAAGATAGCCGGGTTTGGAAGGTAGGTAAGGATAGTGGGTTTTCGGTAAAGTCTGCCTATGCTAAATTAAGAGGCCCCTTTGAGGGAGAGAGTCTGTTTGTATCCCTTTGGAAGTCTTATGCTTTGCCTACAACCCAGTTTTCTGCTTGGAGGGTGTTGTCTAATTCGGTTGCTACAAAAGTTAATTTGGAAAGGCGTGGGGTTTCGGTTGATAGCAACCTCTGTAGCTTTTGCAGGATGGAAGTGAAGTCGACAAATCATTTGTTTTTTTATTGCAGGATTGCTGGACTTGTTTGGAAACAGTGTTTTACATGGTTGGGGACTACATCCGTTGATCATGTTGATCCAGTTTCCCACTTATTGCAGTTTAATGTGTTAAATGCATCTGCCCAGGTTAAAGTTGTTTGGAGTAGCATCTGGATTGCAGTAGTAAATGAAATCTGGAAGCACAGGAATAAGCATATTTTCCAAGGTGGAGTGATAGATCATTCAGAAATGTTTACCTTGGCTCAATTAAAGGTTTGGTCTTGGGTAACATCTAAATCTGTTTATGCTTGTTTTACTTATTATGAGTGGTGCATTGATCCTATGGCTTGTATGTTTTCAATTAAGTGAGCTTATGCAAGGTTTATTCCTTTGACTGGGGTGTTCTTTTGTTTTAAGGTTATAAGGATTAGGTAGGTTAGAAGGGGTTTTGAGGAACTGTTGTGCTATGATTATGTATAAGGGTTGAGCCACCCCTAAAGTGGTTCATATTAATTTATTTTTTCTTGTCGATAAAAAAAAAGTAAATACTTACTTTATAAGCAAGATATGATGCTTTCTTTAAACTAAAATAATCTCAAATATAACTTTACAATTCATAATATAAATTTATATTATATTATACATTATACAATCCCAAATACAAAAATAAAATTTTGTATTTTAATTTATATAATTCAAAATGCACAAAATCATAAATGTTAATTTTCGGATTCTGGAATCTATAAAGTCTTCAAATTCTATAGTTCAAAACTAAACAAAATATGTCCATAAAAAAGAGTGATTTTGGTATCTTTTGAAATATAAGGGTAGAAAACTAAAATATTACTTTGGATCTTCCTTCTTTTAGCCCATTGTCACTGTTGCCAACTTATAGTCTATCACAATTTTTGTTTTAAAATATTTTTTTAATTGGAAATTGTAAGGATTTAGAAAATAACCTTAGAGTAGAAGTGATAGATTTTAAATGGTACATAAATATTTTATTATTAAAATGAAAAAAAAATAAAAATAGAAGATTTCGTTATTCAGATTTCATCTTAAAAGAACTATCATTTCTCTAAAACTTCTCTTTTTCTTTGTTCTCCTCATTTATCAGATTGACAATCATAGTCCATCATTGGACTCCTGGAAGCAAAGACGACAAGATTGTCTGATCAGAATATATAATATAGTAAGTTCATTTTTGCTCTTCTCTTTGAGACACAATTTGAATTTGTTAGGTTGGTCTCTGTTTAGGTCCTTGCATGTGGTGCTTTCATCTTCAAGATTAGTTCCTGTTCGCTCAGAGTCCTAGTGATATAGTTAGAATTTTTTTTATCAAAACTATGTGGTGCAGGTTATGTTGTCCTTGGGTCTTATTGAAGTTGGAACTCTTAATGAGCATCTGCTCCAGCTTAGGTAAGGGAGACTAGTTTAAGTTTTTCATATAACCCTAGGCTTGAAGATCTAGATGTGGGGGTAACGTAGTCACTAGTTACAATTTTCTTGCAGGATTGTTTGTTTTGAGTAAAGTAGATGATTTTGTGAATTATGTATAGTATATGTTGTTTTTATGAGAATAAGTGTTGAATATGTTGTCTTTGGGATGAAAAGTGTTGAATTGTTAATATGAATGAGTGAATTGTATTATGATATAATTGATGTGTAAGAGATTCTAATTATTAGTTGGTTGATTATGGTGAATGATTTTAATTTAGAAATGTTGGATATATATGGTATTATAGATTTAAAGAGTAGCTATATTAGAGTAATTATCCAACTATAGCAGAGATTATTACTTTGGTTTGGTATGTTTGATAACATAACATTTGAATGTAAATTTTTTGGTGAAAATAAAAAATATAGCAAATATTAGAAACTGTTTTCTACATATCTCGCTCAGGCGAGATAATTCTTGCTCAGACGAGATAATTCTCACTCAGGCAAGATAATTCTCACTCAAACGAGAATACAGTAAAAAATGGGGTGCTCTTGGGTTCATTTTCGCTCAAGCGAGAAGGAATTTCGCTCAGTCGAGACCCATTTTCGCTTGAGCAAAATAGGGTGAATATTGGGGTGCACTCGAGTTTAATCTTGTTCAAGAAAGAGTATTTTCGTTTGAGCGAGGCGCATTCTCGCTCGAGCGAGATGCATTCTCACTCAACTGAGATTTTTTTTGCTTAAGTTAGAGTAAAAAAACTTATTTTTTTTTTATTTTTAAAAGGTTGGGTTATTCATGTTCTGTTGTTTTTAATGTTATTTGAATGAAATTTTATTTTATATATATATATATATATATATATTTCTAATTGAAAATTTTCTTTAATAGTATGTTTATGTGATTTGTTGGATAAATTTTTGGTGTGTTTTGAATTTCTAAGCTTTGACATGATTTAATGGTGTGAATTTAAATATTGTGAGATGTGAATTATGAATCATAATCAAGAGGTAGTATTTTCAGGAAATAAAATACCATATTGAGATTGTTTAAGATGTGCATTGATTAGGGATTTGTTTATAAGGATGTATTCTAATTCTCTTGATATATTGGAATCACATAGATGAGGATTATCTGGTGTTGAGAGTCGAAAGAGGTTCATATGGTTTTTTCTGCGATTTGAAAAATAATTTGGGCTTTCAAGTCATATGAATTAACCATGTCATACTAGTTGATATGATATTGAGATTATTATGCGCATAATTGTGTGGATTCAGAGTGAGGTTTATAGGTAATAATTTTATATGTGAGATTTTTAGGGATATTAGATAAATTTTTAAAATCAGTAAATTTAGTGGATTTCACAACTTATTTAATGACCATCTCTTATGATTTTATAATTTTTTGATAAATTTTAACCAATTAAGAACAATGTGTTAAAATGGTGTGCTTCTAGCACTGTGTTAGTAATGTCATGGAGGTAGTTGTGTCAACCGTCATGAGATAATGAGAAGTGTGTGGTAAAAAATGGTACATTATACTATGGAAGTCACAATTGTAAATACAGGACTGGCCTAATTTCTTTCTCATTTTCATATTGTACATGTGTAGGCTGAGGGACCCAGATAGTACTTGTGACTGGATATTCAATTGTTGACGTATCGATGATCTCAAAATTCCTTCAAGCCTCCTTCCTTCAATGTTGATGCTCGGTCGAGCGGGGTACCTACAAATTGCACTCTGACGCTCAAGTCAGTGTTCTAGTTTAGGTGTATTCTAGCATAATGTAAAAACGTACCTTACTCCTTCTGATACAAACCAAGACAACAAGAAGATGATCAAGGATGCACACTATGAAAGGTCATCTCAACATTCAAATGAAGACCTTACCAGAGGGAGAAATGGACAAAGACTAGAGCATCTCAAGTTCTTCCTGCTGGTCTACTTAAGAATAAAACATGTTGTAAATAATTTGGGTTCACTTTAGGAGTCCAAATAGCAAAGATAGGCTAGAAGAATGTGCCTTTAGCATAATAGGGGGTGTGGGTAGCATTTTAGCTTGTTTCTAGCCCTTTTGGAAGGCATTTTGACCTAGTTTCTAGAAGGACAAGCCTAGGATGCGGATTTGACTTAGTCAAACCCTAAGGTTGCCCATTTTTTCCCTTTTCCTATCCTACCCATTTAGCTTGTTCTCTAAGGCTCCTTGACCTATAAATAGGAGGCCTACCTGGTATATTTTACAAGTTGAAATTAATAGAAGAAGAGTTACTTTGCACAATTGTGTAAGGTGTTAGTGAGGTTTGAATTCCTCTTAGAATTTAGGTCTTATCTTGTGAGTATTGAGAGCTCTCAAGTGGTAGCTATCATCACTTATCTTGGAGGCCAATCACACTCCAAGTGGCGTGCTCCATTTCTCAAATCCATCACATAAGCTTTCTCATTCCTTCGTTTATTCTTCCATTGTCATTCCATTATTACTCTTTGTATCATGTTCTTGTTTGGTTTCCCTTGTTTCCATTCGAAAATTCTATTTGGTTTCCTTTCCTTGTTCTTTAATTCCGAACATTCTAGCATCATTCTCATCTTATAATTGTCTTTTCCTTTTCCTTTTGTGAAGTGGACCTTCACACTTACTTAACCACTTGGTTAAGTTCGTGTCCAGTGGGGATCTTCTTAGAGTTCTCACCATATTCTTGTTTAAAAAACTCAATTTAAGTAAAGTGTCACACCATAAAATGAACAATCCTAAAATCAACTCACATCACCTTCACAGAGGACTCTATTTATAGTGATTTGATTTATGGGTCTTGACACTTATGGGTCGAATATCGGTTGTCAACTGACATGCGTAATGGTTCCTTAATGCTAGGAATGTATATCTTTCAATTTAATTAGTTTATCTATTATGTTGGAGATATTTTTCATATATTTTGGAGTGTAAGTTGACACATTCAACGTCATCATAATTATTATTACATGTTTATTTATTATGTACCTTTGTGGTATTTGACTCGATCGATCATCTTATCGACACTGTTTCTTCCGATATCGACCGGTACACATATAATATTTGCAACATAATATGCCTCAAATTAAAGAGGTTGCGTGAACAAATTGTCCAAATTTATTGAAAGAAATAAAGTGAGCAACTCACTTTAAATGTGGCTCCTGGAGTAGCTATGGTAATAATAAGATCATAATATTCATATAACTTCAAAATAATTTTTTATTTTTCCCTTTGTTTGACCCATATAATGGGCATGGGGGCAAGCAATGAGTGAGATTTTGGTGGTGTTTCATTGATTGCTGTATGAAAAAGAGTTTTATTAAAAGCTCTTGAATTGTACACAGTTAGGTCAATTTTATCCCCCTATCGTATTTTCTACTTCATTCATCAACAGATTAATCCACTGAAATTGGCAATAATGCATGCATAATTTCTTTTAAATTTTTAAAAGCCGTGAAATTTCTTTTTAAGAAAAAATAATTTAAATTATATAAGACCGACTTCAATTATTTAAAACAAAAACTACTGGGATCAGTATATTGTGTAATTTTATTTTTGTTTAATAAAAACTGATAATATTTAATCATAAATAAAAGAAAATAATATATATACGTGTCATCATGTAAATCTTGAGATAGAGGAAGACTGATCATATTAAAACATTAGTGTACTAGACCAGAGCACTCAGAGCTCAGCACTTTAAGGTCAGCCTTCAGCACCTGCCATACAGATCAGCTCGGCTTTTGGGCCATGTTGGTGGACCATGTGATTGGGCCTCGAATGTATGTATTAGTCATTTTTGTATGTTTAGTGTAACCCTTCGTACATAAGGCCTAGGCGGCAAACCAGGGGTAGTTATGGACCTAGGGGTGCGCTTAGTGCACATGGGTCTAGTTCAAGTAAAACATTTTCTTTTAAACCTAAGCCTATGTGTGTTAGGACACGTAAAGTTTAGGTTGCATGTATGTGTTGGGTTAGACTCACTTCCTATGTGGAGGTCCAGTCAAATATTAATCTTTAACGTTTTTTCGAACAGAGAGACAGCAGTCAACAGAATAGACAGATAGAAAAAGAAAGAGAAAAGAGAAAAGATAGAAAATTTCACTCAGCAACTTCCGGCCACCACCAACGCTTTGTTCACCATTGAATCGGGCTGAAATTTTGTCATCAGGTTCATACTTTGTGTGAATTCAATCAGACCGTTCGGATCTTGCAGAAGTTGTTTGAGCAGAGAGAAATTCATCTCACACTGCAGCAGCATTCTCAGCGTTTCTATTGAGGACGAAACTTTTCAGATTGTTTCGTCCACCGTTGGATTGAGCTGAAATTTTTTCAGAAGGTTCATACTTCGTGGTGCTTCAATTAGACCGTTAGGATTGTTCAAAAGTCATTGGAACAGGGATATATAGGCCGCGTATGGTAACTCCAGTTTTGTGAATTTTTCAGGTTTCTTATTCTCTATTGTATTGCTATTTGGTTGGTTATTAAGCACAATTTGTATTGTGATTTGAGACTCTCTTGTAACCATAAATTTGATCATAGTGGAGCTTGATTGACTGACTTGTGCCCGTGGTTTTTACTTCTCACATTGAGAAGGTTTTCCACCTTAAAATTTTCGTGTCTTCTTGAAGTGTATTTTGTGTTGCTGTCATTATTTGTTATTGCTCCTCACATATTCTTGCAAGTTGGGGAAATTATTATGCGTTGCTTATTGCTCTTGTTGAGATATTATTTTTATTGTGTTGAATTTCCCATCAGTATGATGCGTAGCGCCACGCTGAGGGTGCCATGAATTGGTGAGTGCCCTTCATTTCCAAAATGTTGGTGGTAGATAGTTAAAAATGACATGAAAAAGAAGGTCGACAAATAAGAGAAAATGTTTGTTTTAGATAATTGCTTTGGATTGAAAGAGAACAACAACAAATAACAACAAAATCACGAAATTGGTTTTTATCTCAAGTCCAAACTTTATTCTTCATGAACGTTTGTAGTAAGGAAATTATTGGAATAAGTCTTTTTTTTTTAAGTAACAAATGATTTTTCAGCATGAAAATATCCTGGTCCACATTGAAATTTTATTTGCCACATAAAAAAATTTACAATAACTCAATTTAATAATTTCCTTACTATAAGTATTCATAAGGTCTAAAGTTTGGATGAAGATGAAAATCAATTTAAAAAAAAAAATAAAAAAAAAATACAGGAACGAATCCTTTTAATACTTATACAGATTGATGCATTTGAGTATTTTGCCTTTAAATTGAGGTAGGGTTAATTATGTTATTTTAGAATATAATTTTTCTTGAAGGAAGTTTCAGAAATAAAATATAAAATACCAAATAATTCACACTTGAAAACTGCACATCAATGTTCAAAACGAAGGACTTTATTATGGCTTATCTGTATAACTTTCCTTTATAACATAAAACTGAGTTTCTCAAAATTATAAACTTTTATGAAGAAATATTTATTTTCTAAAAATAAAACACATAAATTAAAATGAGTTAATATAAAAACTCGATTGTATCTTTTTCTTACAGTTTATTTTCCATAAAGAATTGAACAAACAAAACCAACGTACACGCAATTTAAACCAATTTTGGATGAGAGTTATAGTGGTGGGCTCCTAAAAGGGTCTTATAAATTTATAAGTATTTATATAAGGGTCCTGATACTTTCCAACCATTTTTTAAAACGCACTTAACAATCAATAATAATAATATTATTTTAATAATTTTTATATCATTTTATTATAAATTTATCTTTTGTTATATATTTTTTTTAAAAACTATTAAATCAAAAATTATATATAACTGTAGGGTTAGTGCATTACTGTTATTTTACTTATGTTACCGTTAAGCAAGATTACTTTTATGTAAGGACTCTTTTATCCGTATATATTTTACTCTCTCACCACAGCAACGGTTACTTTTGAGTTACCTAATAAAGAAGTATTCTTTCTTTTTCTCTTTGCATGGCCCTCTCTTCACTGCAACATGTATCAAGAGCACAAAATTTTTCTTTTGTGGCTTCCATCATGTCTGAGACATTTTCAATGAAATAGAAGCTCTTTTATTGGCGCAAGTAGAATGTCTTGACAAACACCATCTTCTTGATCCTCTTGCTTCTCCTGTAGCTATTCTTGTCTCATGGAATCCAGTATCTTCAAGAACTGATAAGGTTAAGAACAAGTTCAATAGTTTTCGTGGAAACCATGACTCTTATCGTTCAGGTTCTCTTCAATGGTCTCGTTCAGGTTCTCTTCAAGGGTCTTCCAACTACCGACCTCACCAACATGACTCATGGCATTATTCTTAAACCCCAACCCACTTGTCAAATATGCAAGAAAATCGGGCATACTATTGAGTTTTTTGCTGGCAAAGGTATGATCAACACTCTTCCACTAAGGCTCACGCAAATTTCACTCAACTGCAAGACACCGATTCCAGTGCTCCTTCTCTGTTAGGTATTCTTTCTTCTGTTGACGACCCTCTGTGGTACCCAGACAGTGGAGCCACACACCATATCACGAACAACTCCTCTACTTACACTAGCAAGAATTCTTATGACGGCACTGACATAGTAAAGATGGGTAATGACACAGGTTTGAAAATCTCTACTATTGGTTCTGCTCATATTCGTTCTTCTACTTCCAATAACAATCTTGTTTTAAAAGATCTTCTTCATGTTCCTGAAATCACTAAGAATCTTATCAGCGTTTCTAAATTATGTATTGATAATAACGTTTTCTTTGAATTTCATTCTAACACATGTTATGTTATTCATCAGGTTACGAAAAGAGTTATGCTTCAGGACATTCTTAAAAATGGCTTGTATATATTTCCTACTTTGCTATCTGTTTCTCAGTGTTCTGTAAATTCTCTATCTTTCACTGCTGATAAAATCAATGTAAACACATGGCATGAACGTTTTGGCCATTGCAATTTTAAAGTTCTCAAACAAATTATGTCACACTGTAATATACGTGTTTCTGATAATATTCAATTTTGCTCTGCTTGTATTCGTTGAAAAAGTCATCAATTACCTTTCTAACTTCTGTGCATACTTGTACTAAGCCTCTTGAACTGATTTACACTGATATCTGGGGACCTTCCCCTTTCATGGCTTCCAATGGTGCTCCCTATTATGTTTCTTTTTAGATGCCTACACTAAATTTACTTGGATTTATGTCATGCATAAAAAGTCTCAAGTCATCAATATTTTTAAAACCTTTAAAGGTCTTGTTGAAAAACAAACGGGGTACACAATTTGTGCTCTTCAAACAGACAATGCCAGAGAGTATCTTTCTCTCACTCCTTTTTTGCATCACCATGGGATACAACATCGTCTTACTTGTCCCTATACTCATGAAAAAAACGGCTCTGTTGAACGCAAACACCATCACATTGTTGATATGGGTTTGACGTTGCTTGCGGTTGCCCCTCTCCCGCTTCGTTTCTGGGATGAAGCGTTTATCACCTCCGTTCATAGTTCATATTATTAACGTTCTTCCCACATATGTTTTAAAAGGTAATAATCCATATCATCAATTGTTTCAACGTCAACCGGATTATACAAAATTTAAGATCTTTGGTTGTGCTTGTTATCCTAGTTTAAGACCTTACAATCAACACAAATTTGTGTTTCGTTCTGCATGTTGTTTGTTTCTTGGATATAGTATTCAACATGTAGGTTATATCTGTCTTACTCCTGAAGGTAAAACCATTATTTCATGTCATGTGGTGTTCAATGAAACAACGTTTCCATACTCTGCTCATCCCAATCAGTATAAGATTGACTCCTGCACCTCCCAGGTAACCACTGATATTGTTCCTTCTATCACTGTTATGCAACAATGTAATCAACCCTCTTCCACCTCTGTTTTAGATACTGCCTCTCCCTCCAATCTTTCATCAACTCAAAGTCACTGTGATACCCTCATTCCTCCCTCTCCCACTCCTACCCCTCCTGCTAACACTTATCCTATGATTACCCGTGCAAAAGTTGGTGTTTTTAAACCCAAAGCTTATCATACATCTCTAAACGCTATTCCTTCCCTTCCTATTTCTGTCAAAACTGTTATTGCTTCTCCCATTTGGTTTACTGCCATGACCGAAGAATATAATGCTTTACTCTCAAATAAAACTTGGACTTTAACCTCTCTTCCTCCAGGAGAACCACTAGTTGGTTGCAAGTGGATCTATAAAACTAAGCTTAATGCAAATGGATCTCTACAATGATGCAAAGCAAGACTTGTGGCCAAAGGATTCAACCAAACAGAAGGACTTGACTATTCAGAGACTTTCAGCCCTGTCGTTCGTCACACTACCATTCGTTTGGTTCTTGCTCATGTTGTTGCCTCTCGTTGGTTCGTTCGTCAAATTGATATCAATACTGTGTTTCTTAATGGTGACCTCACTGAATGTGTTTACATGCAACAACCTCTTGGCTTTATGTCCACGGATCCGCATCTTGTCTGTCACCTTCACAAAGCAATTTATGGCCTGAAGCAAGCTCCTCGTTCGTGGTTTCTTAAGTTAAGTAATACCTTAAAACATCTTGGTTTTCGTTCAACTATAAGTGATAGTTCTCTCTTTGTTAAGTTTGCCTCCAATGACACTCTTTACGTTCTAATCTATGTAGACGATATTCTTATTATGGGTTCTTCAGAGACTGCAGTAACTGGTCTCATTGCTAGTCTTAAATCCTTTTTGCACTAAAAGACCTGGGTCCTCTTCATCATTTTCTGGGTATTCAAGTTTCTCGTACTTCAACTGGGAACATGCACCTCTCTCAAACTCAATATATTCGTGAGCTTCTTCGCAAGACCAACATGCTAGATTCCAATCCCCAACCAACTCCCATGATTTCCTCTATTCGTCTTCAACAATCTTCTTCATAAGTTTTCTCTGATCCTATAATGTACAGATTTGTTGTAAGTGCTTTGCAGTACCTCCTTGTCACTCGCCCCGAGTTATCATACTCAGTCAACAAAGTTGTGCAATTCATGCATGATCCTCATGTTCATCATTGGCAAGCAGTCAAATGTATACTTACTATCTTGCGGGTACTGTCGATCATGGTCTCCTGGTTCATCAGCATTCCTCCTCCTCCATTATTGCTTTCTCCGATGCCGATTGGGTGCGAATGTTGATGACAGAAAATCCACAACCAGTTATTGTATCTATTTTGGTTCCAATCTCATCTCTTGGTCCTCTCACAAACAGAAAACTGTTTCCCGTAGCAGTACAAAAGCTGAATATCGTGCCATAGCTGCTGTTATGACTGAAATCTTATGGCTTCAGTCCCTTCTTCATGAATTACACATTCCCATCCTTACTTCAAAGCTTTTTTCTGACAATCTTGGTGTTGTGCTTCTAAGTGCCAATCCTATTATGCACTCCAAATCAAAACATTTCGAGCTTAACTTACACTTTGTTAGAGATCACATTCAAAAACAGCACATTACTCTTTTGCATATACCTGCTCGTTATCAAGTGACCGATCCTCTAACTAAACCAATCTCTAGATTCGATTTTCTATCACTCAAGAATAAACTCACAAATTTTCTATCACTCAGGAATAAACTCACAGTTATTGTGAAACCACCATAAGTTTATCGAGGGTGTTAATGTATTACTGTTATGTTACCGTTAGGCAAGGTTACTCTTATCTAACTTATGTGTATATATTTTAGTCTCTCACCATAGTAACAATTACTTTTGAGTATACTTAATAAAGAAGTATTCTTTCTCTTTCTCTTTGCATTGGCCCTCTGTTCACGGTAAGACGGTATATAATGGATGTAATGTATAATTTTCTTTTATACAAAGTTAGATGACATTTAAAAGAATAAATTAATTATAATTTCTAAAAAAAGTCATTTACTCATACTATAAATGATAGATACATAAAAAATAATATAAATGATATGAAAGAGAAGAAGTTATGATAGATACACATGGCTGGTAGGTGATATTGGAAAAGAGGGTTTTAATGGAAAGCACGAGGAGTTGAGTTGTTGGGGTTTAGATAGTTCCATTTACAGACACACTAACTACACTCTTGTGGATGCATAGGAGTGTGTTTTTGGGTTTTCTTACCTGTCTTTGGTTAATGATATACAAGAAAACCAAGCTCTCTTTCTCTCTCTCTCTCTCCATATATACAACACATCTTGATTAATCAATTACATAGCACAGAGTGGTGATATTGTGCAGTTGGTGTAGAGGGAGAGAGATGAAGAGAGAGTGTCATCCTGTGCTGAGAGGAGGAAGAAGAGGAAGCAGAAACACTACAGATCCTCTTCCTTCAGCTGAGATGGAATCCCTTACAAGCATATGTGAGGCTTTCTTTCCTCCTCTGCAGTTGGAACATTTGGACAAACACAACTCAAAAACCAAAGCTGTGCAACATTTCTGGAAATCTTCTGCCTCTCAATTCCCTATCCCTCAAGAGGTACCACTCCTTCACTTTCACATCTTCTGTGCTTATTTATTTCCTTCTATAAAATTCTTAATTAAACTATATATTTTATTTAGTTTTTCGTTATATCAAGTTTTTCATGATAATTGATATAATTTAATTTTAATTTTTATATTTAAAAACGAAAAAATATTTCTGATTTTACACATACACCATTTTTAAATTATTTACCTTTACAAAATTTAATTATTATAGTGTATGTCAAACTATAATAATCTGCATCTCAATCCATTATAATCTATTAACTTAAATAGAAAGTCATTATATAAATATTAGGATAAATTCTTTTCTATGATCTAGTTACACTTCACCACGCATTTAAATATAAGAGTTAGGTATTTATATACGTGTTTGTTGCATTTTTTATATAATAATGATACCAGCAAATTAAATATTTATCTTGATCATGTAACCATAATCAACTCCATCATTAATTTCTAGCAATTTGTGTGTAATTTGTTTTGAATTGAGCAAAAGGATAATTGATTTGATGGGGAGAAAGAGAATTAGGGCTCATAATTGAGAGATGCATGTTTAGGAAAAGAGAGATAAAGACTTTCAAAAACTTGTGGTTGTTATATGATTATTTTTCTTTGTCGGTGATATTATTTCGAAATTAATAACTTGAAAGTTGTATTTTTTTAATATTCTTGTCACATCTTCAACTATATCCTTAGTGTTGGGTTACCTTTGATAAGAGGACAAACGATCTACCACTTTCTTTCTTGATTCACAAAATTTGATGTTGTCTAACTAACCTCTTTAAACATAAGCAAAATTACTTAAGTTTTTTTACTAATTTAGAAAATTAATTTAAATTACATAATTTTATTAATTATTTATATATATATTTTTTTTAATTTCATTTCATCAAAACTATATAAAAATAGAAATATTAAAAATAAATTTAAATTAAATTAAAGACATTTTCAAAACATATAACAAAAAATATAAAATAGCTAAAATATATATTTTAGTTCACAATTTATAACTTTTTCTACTTATAATTCAGATTGTAAGAAATATTATAACTAAGCAATAACTTCTTACCCGTAACTTTACTATATACAAAGACAAATTATCTAACAACTAAATAAGGTATAAAGAAGTTACACTAAATCTACAAAAGCATTTCAACTCTATTATATTTTTGTGATTTGAGTTGAATTTTATTTAACACATATTTATGAATTTTAAATTAGAAAAATCCAACTCAATTTTGTATATATAACAAATATATAATATTAGTTTAATAATTTTATTAAAAATTATATTTTATTATATTAATAAATATGAATTTTATATATTACACTATTTTCACTATTTTATAATTATTAAAAAATATAAAACTAGTTATTTCAATGTATTTTTTCTTAATGAATAATTACTTTTTTTTTTAATTTTTCGTTCAACTCAAGGCAACCTAATATAATGGAATTGAATTGAGTTAGATTATTAATTAATAAATCCAACTCAACACGATCCAATGATATTTAATTATTAAAATATATAAAAAGATAAATTAAACTCAACTTCCACCTAACCAGTAACAGTACACCTCACTTATATATATATATATATATATATATATATATATATATATATATAACTGTAATAAATGTTTAGAATTGTTAATTATTTTTTCCATAGAAAGAAAACTTGTTCTCCCTTCCCTCACTTCCTTCTTCCTCAACCACTCCATAAACAAAGTTGTTATATATATTTTTTTTATTTGAAGAAGACATAAGGCATCTCTTTCATATGTTATAAATGGAATTAAATGATATTCGTATTAATTACTATTATAACTTTTTATGAATCTACCCACTTTAGGTTCCTTAGTTAATTATCGTGTCATCAACTTGGTAGGACTGATTTTTTTTAATATTATAATAACCATGCACAAATCTTTAATTTAGTTTTATTATTAAGTTTTTGAAAGTTTTAAAACACTACATACACATGGTTCTCTTGTTTGAAATTTTATCAAGAAAATATGAGAATTTTTTTTAACTCCTAGATGATAATGGAATAGTTATTTATTACTTTTTACACATTTTATCATCACTCAAAATTGATAAAGACTTTGTTTGGCAAAAACTAGTTAAATAAAGTTAAAAGATGAAAACCAAAAGGTAATAATTCATATTTCTAAACACTTTAAATCAGGTTAAACATTGTATCCTAAACCTAAAGGAAAATACTGCTTGAATCAGATTGTATCACTTAAAGAATTCTCTAATAAAACAAGAACATGTTTAGAGAATGTAAAAATCATCTAATAACTCTATTTTAACTTTGGGTGTTCTAACATTATTACAAAATTAAAATCAATGCCAAATTAATCTTAAAAAAAAAAATTAGTGATTACTAAATTAAGAATTTAAAAACGAAATTTCTTAAAATATACAGTAAGAAGGAAAATGAACTTTATTTCTGAAAATCGCCTATGGTCATGAGTGCCATAAACTTCTGTGTTTTAGAAATTCTAAGAGTTTAAACACTAATTATCTGTTTATTTTACATCATCAATTGAGAACTAAAGGAAACAACTGAAGCATAAAAGAATGTATATAAAAAGTAGAATGATTAATTTCGAAGTATATGAATTAAAATACAAAATTTTGATAAGTAAATGGACCAGACTAATAATAATCAAATCGTGAAACCCACGACCCCCTTGCATGCAAGTGTGCAATATTGGGTCACCCCCACATGGCCACACTAACAAAAGTTTCATGTCATAATACTAAAATGGTTTAAACTTTTTTATATGTTTAATATTTAATTTTTTTTTATTTTCCTACTATTATTATTTTGGTAAAAAAAATTGTGATGAAAAAAACTTGGCCGAAAGGTGAGTTTTTAATAATTTTGTTATCTATTTATAAAAATCATGGGAGAAATGTGCTCGTGTGTACTTGTATCAACAATGTCATTAACAAAAATATAAATAATATAAGGGGGAACTTTTTAGTGTGTAGATATAGTTGAGAATAAAACAGAATTTACAAATTTAATTAATTAATGTATTATTTAATAATTTAGTTATAAAATATGTTTTTAATTCAGAATTAGATTTTGTTTTTAAATTACATAAAATTATATATGCAAAAGTATTTATTAATAAAATATTATTTGTGATCTTATTCATAAAGTAGTAAAATATGAATCACTTGATTAAACTTTTAATTTTATTAAATTTGACATAAACCATGCAAATAATGTAAAGTTATAAAAAAATAGTTGAATTAAAAAAATTCATTTTTTATTGCTAGTTATTTATGTAGTTATGTGGATATATAATAGGAATTTACCTTATAATTATACCATTGTAGGGTAAAATGTGAAAGGGAGTGTTGGGTAGCTTGTTTTCCATCGAAGTTTGCATCATACCAAAACAACTAAGAGCATTGCAAAAGAGTTTCTTGGGGAGTTTTTGTATTAGTAAAAATATTATTCTAACATGGCCCTCATAAATAAACAGTGATTCATATGAAAGAATTTCTTGAATTTGAAGGAAGTAGTTTTACTAGCTAGAATTTAAAATGTGAAATGTGCATAGACTGCAGATATGCTGATAAAAAGAGCTTTGAAAGAAGCATTGATATTTGTGAGATTGATCCTATGGATGCTGTCAACAAGGTTGGGCACATTGTTGCTATGTGGGACTCTCTGTCTGAGTAAGAAATGGCCTTGCATCCACAACTTCTCTAATATTTCTTTAGACAACAGAGAAAAGGTTCTGCAGAAATGGTTTAAGCACCGCTTCTTCACACCTATTAGACTTGCATTCCTTTACGTCAAAGTTCTGTGCCTCTTTGTTTTCTTCTCTCAGGTCATGCCACTTTCTTCATTCACAACTTCTCATTCATGATCATATCTCTTCCCTGTCTTACTAATTGTGAGTCATGGAATATTCCCTTGTGTGCAGTGTGATGAGAAGGGTCAAAACCCAGCATGGGAAGCTGTAGGATATAAGGTTGACACTGATGGGATCACAAAACAGGTTCAAAAAGAGAGGCCTCTTGAAAAGGGAATAGTGGAAGGTAGGAATGAGAGTGATTGGAGCCTGCCTAAGTCTCTTGGTGAGAAAGGTCTTGAAGTTTCTGTAGATGCTGGAAACAATGTCCTTGGAATAAAGTGTGATGTGGTAATTGTTGGGTCTGGTTGTGGGGGAGGAGTTGCAGCTGCTACTCTGGCAAGTTCAGGCTTGAAGGTGCTTGTTCTTGAGAAGGGTAACTACTATACCTCCAGTGATTATTCTTCTCTAGAAGGGCCTTCTTTGAATGAGCTTTATGAATTAGGAGGAACTTTTGCATCCTGGGATGGAAACATGGCGATTCTGGCAGGGTCAACGGTAGGTGGTGGTTCTGCTGTTAATTGGGCAGCATCTATTAGAACACCGGATAGCGTGCTTAAGGAATGGGAAAAAGAACACAAATTATCACTCTTTTCGAGTCATGAATATCTTTCTGCCATGGACATGGTTTGCAAAAGGATTGGTGTAACCGACAAGTGTGTGGAGGAAGGGCTCCAGAATCAAGTCCTCAGAAAAGGTTGTAAGAATCTTGGTCTTCAAGTTGATTACGTGCCAAGAAACTCATCAGAACGACATTACTGTGGGTCTTGCAACTATGGTTGTACAAGAGGAGACAAACAAGGAACAGAAGTTACATGGCTTGTTGATGCTGTGGATCATGATGCAGTGATACTAACAGGAACCAAAGCTGAAAGATTTATATTGGGAAATAACAAGGGAGGGAGAGTGAGAAAAAAGAAATGCTTAGGAGTGATGGCCAATGTTTTAACAAACAACATCACTTGGAGACTGAAAGTTGAGGCAAAAGTCACAGTTTCAGCCTGTGGGGCTCTTTTAACGCCACCTTTAATGATCTCCAGTGGATTGAAGAACAAACACATTGGAAAGAATCTTCATATGCATCCAGTGCTAATGTCCTGGGGGTATTTTCCAGACTCAAATTCTGATCTCAAGGGTAAATGCTATGAGGGGGGAATAATAACTTCTGTTCATAAGGTGGTATCAGAGGACTCCAATGTAAAAGCTATAGTTGAAACTCCAGCACTGGGGCCAGCAGTGTTATCTACACTGCTTCCTTGGGTGTCTGGATCTGACTTCAAAGAAAGAATGCTAAAATATTCACGGACTGTTCATCTGATTACAATTATTAGGGACAAGGGTTGTGGAGTAGTTAGGAGTGAGGGTAGGGTGCACTATGATTTAGATGAATCGGACAAAGAGAATATCAGGGATGGAGTAAAGCAGGCACTGAGGATTCTTATAGCAGCAGGAGCAGTTGAGGTAGGTACTCACAGAAGTGACGGGCAGAGAATTGAATGTAATGGGAATAATGAAAAGGAATTGGAGAGGTTTGTGGAATCCATATATGCAACAGGAGGGTCAATGTCACAAGAAGAAAAATGGAGTATATATAGTTCCGCACACCAGATGGGGAGTTGTAAGATGGGGATGAGTGAAAAGGAAGGTGCAGTGGATGAAAATGGGATGAGTTGGGAAGCAGAAGGCCTATTTGTGTGTGATGCTAGTTTGCTGCCAACTGCAATTGGTGTGAATCCCATGATAACCATACAATCTACGGCATATTGTGTTGCCAAGAGAATTGCAGCCTTTCTGGGAATACAATAAAATTTGTTTTTTTCTTCTTCTTTTCTATGCAAGCTATCATGCCCCTGCCAATCTAGAGCAATAAATTATGCTGCCACAACATACTACAATAGTTTGCTTAGGTTGTTAGCAAGTTTGAAGGAACATGTGATTAGTAACATTTTAATCATTTTCCATTTTTTTGAGTTTACATTCTTGAATCACTTCTGAGAATGTCACTCATTCGTTTTGGATTGTGAATCTTCAATGTGCCATTTGAAACAAGGAACTTCTCACACGGATACAATGGGTTTGATATGGTTAATATCTGAGATACTACTTTATATATAGGATTCTGGTTAATAAATTATGTTAGTAAATAATCAGAAATAACAATTTACATTTATGTTACATCTGTTACTCTATATCTTGTATAAAACATTCTTTCTGTAATCTCTCTTTTCAATCAATACAAATCTTCTTTCTAACATGGTATCAAGAACTCTTTAGTCTTTATCATCACTTATAATCTTTTTTCTCCCACCATTCATTCTGCCAACTCTTCAAACACCTCTTCTTTTCTCCCACTCACTTTCAGTATACCTATCTCTCTCAACTTGGATGATGACAACTTTTTAGTTTGGCAACAGCAAGTGCTTGCCACTGTTAAGGGTCTCCAACTAATGAAGTTCTTGGAAGGTCACCACGGTTTTCAACACTCCAAGATGTTTTAACAAACACTATCAATGAAGTGTTTCTCAACTACGAACGGCGAAACCAGCTGTTGGTGGCATGGCTTTTAGCCTCAATGCACACATCCATTTTCACCAAAATGGTAGGATTATCTTTCTCATCTCAAATTTAGGAAAAGCTTCGCATCTGCTATGTCTCACATTCAAGAGCCAATATAAAAAAAACTTAAAATTCAACTAAAAGAAGATCGTACCATCAACACATACCTTCTTAATATCAAGAAGATTGTGGACATGTTAGTTGTCACTACAAGAAAAATCCATTTTAGCAGTCAACAAAAAGCGCGCAGACTATAAAATAGAAGTCACTAGTATGGGTGAAGTCTACTCAAGTTGGACACAAAAATAAATGTTAAATATTATGTCAACAATAGAGACCTTTAACTCACACTAAAAATTATTAAAATAATAATAATAAGTTAGCGTTTAGAATGGGGACACAAAGTGGATGGTTAAAAATTATTAAAATAATAATAAGCTAGCGTCTAGAATGGGGACACAAAGTATATGCAATCAAAAAATAAGTTGTAGAATGACATTGCATCAAGAATGGAGACACAAAGTGATGGAAGAGGCCCCAACACAAATCCTATCAAAGGCCACCAAAATGCTACACTTAAGGCAATCACTAGAGTCATAGTCAAAGAGGGGTCAAGGGGACATTTTTACATGTCTTAGACTTTAGTGTGAGATAGTTCTTCTTCCTTTTCTAGTTAAAGTAGCATAGTTTAAATCTTTTTGTAAATGTGATGAAATATGCAAAGTGGTACTTAAAAGCCTAAACCTAAGTTTAATTAGAAATAACCATTTCTAAGTAAACTTAGGACCGACCCAATTAGCTAGACCTAATGGGCGTAAATTCTAGACCAACCACACAAGGAATACTTCTAGAATTTACCTCTATTTAGGCGCCACTTCACCCATGTGCTCCCATGTGCCATGTGCTCCATGTGCTTCCATGTGCTCACACTTGCATGTAATTTGGCTAGCCTTTCATTTGTATTTGGCTCTTCAAATTCCAGCCCTCCAATCCTATAAGGTGGTGCTTGGCTCTCATTTTGTAAGATTAAATTGAGTATTGTTATGCTGCCAAACTTGAGCCATACTTTACTCCCTTGCCTAGAATTTAGGTCTTAATCTTCAATCCTTTCACCTTCCAAAGGG
>Ga0123342_1004256_pt1 | contig 22046 bp, 23 predicted proteins | sample Turbeawhitnodule_FD_89960 | JGI IMG/M metagenome (GOLD analysis project Ga0123342, IMG submission 89960) | Root nodule microbial communities of legume samples collected from Mexico - Turtle bean Mexico white nodule | ecosystem: Host-associated > Plants > Roots > Nodule | place: Mexico: Nepantla...
CTCTTTCAACAAATGCTTTAAATATTTTAAAGCAATGGAATACCTCATCCTTGCTTTTCAATAGATAAATCCAGGTTTTCCTTGAAAAATCATCAATAAAGGTTAAAAAATACTTATTACCTCATGATATGTTCATCGGGCCACAAACATCTGTATGAACAAGCTCCAAAGGAAATTTTGCACGCCAAGGCTCCTTAACAAATGGTATCCTATGATTCTTTCCAAAAATGCAAGCCTCACACAATTGATCAGGGTGATGAATATGGGGTAAACCATTCACTAAATTTCGTTTGCAGAGATTTTCCAAACTCTGAAAATTTAAGTGCCCAAAGCGTAAATGCCATAACCACGATTCATTATTCACTATTGCATTCAAGCCCTTGAATCACCCATATGAATATCTACTAGAAACATGTGGTTTTTTGATAAAAAGGTTTTAAGAATCAAACTACCTTTTTATCAAAAATTGAGAATTGATTTTTAACTATGTGCATCACGTAACCCTTTTCGGCCAGCTGTCCCATACTCAACAAATTAATTTTCATATCAAGTACATAGAAAACATCATAAATGTACATGTGATCACCATTCTTCAATGTGATAAGAATTCGCTCTTTTCCAGTTACCGGAACGAACTTGCCATCACCGAATTTCACTTTTGTGCGAAATGAGTCATCCAAATCTGCAAACAACTCTTTCTTACCTCACATATGATTCGTGTAACCTGTATCCAAATACCAAGTCTGATTGTTTGGAGTTTCATTTGATGTGGCTGCCATTAGTACTGCATGATCCTCTTCATCTTGTTCATGATTACTATCTTCTTGAGCACAATTGGCAGCATGATTATCACCTTTTCATCTGCACTCATTTGCATAATGGTCGTGTTTATGACAATTATAACACTCCATATTTGATTTATTATAAATGCCTTCTCGTCCTCCGCGACCACGTTCTTCGCGCCAAGAGTTGTTTGAACTTGGAATGTGATTGGAACCAGTGTTGTTTTGCTCAGCGCCTCCATGATTTTGGCCACCACGGCCTTTGCTGGAATAACTACCACCACATCCCCATCCTTTGCCTCTTTAAATTGTTATATTATTCATATTTATTCATATCTCATTTTCTCTACTCCTTTGCTCCTTGCTCATTGTTTCCTCCACTGCTTGCTACACCTCAAGACTCACATTGCTCGCTCCATTGCTTCTAGAGCTTTTCCAAACTCGCAGTAGTTGCAGTGCCACATTCTTGGTTGCACCTATACTCCTCCCGAACCTAGAGAACCACCACCACCACCAACGTCACCAGGTTAGTAAATTTTATTATTTTATTTTTATTATTATTTTTTTGCAGATATTATTTTTCATGAGTTTAATATATGTTAAATTATAAGTACAATTTATTTTAGTTATAATTGTTAAGTTGGAACTTGTATGTTAAAATTGTTAGGTTAGAATTATTAATTAGTTAGATTATTTGTTATAATTGTAAAATTAGAATTATAAATTAGAATTGATTAATTTATATTGGATTTGATGTATCTTAATGAACTGTGTAATACGTGTTGGTGTTAGTATTGGGTCCGGGGATATTTGACCCCCGAAAAATATTGTTCTATTTTAGAAAGTTCATGTTTTAATCATTATACTATCCGTATTTTGTTATACTTAAGTTCACTGAGAGATTCTTAATTTCTCGTTTGAGGCTTAATCCATTCATTTATGTGGTACTTCTCGAATTGTAAAAATTTTCATACATCAAACTAAAGTTTATATAAAATTCATTAGATATTATATTGACCATAACTGTATTGAGTTGTTCGGTTAAACATAGTTGTTAATCTACATTTTATATATTTTACATAATTTTGGTTCATTGCATGTTGTGTTGATCTTCGGGTACATATTTGACTATGGACATTTGGTGTCGTCACTTTCATTTCGTGCCATCAGAAGACTAATGTGAAATGATGCTGAAATTTCGTAAAATATAAGGGATGACGATTAAAGATTATGTACTACTGAAATATAATAAAAGTGAATCTTCTCGAATGGAATATGGTGACACCTTTAAAAAATTAGTGAGATTTTACATAAGTCACCATATAATGTCAGTGATGATTGCAATATGGATCGAATTTGGATTAATTCACCCTGCATATTTATAAAAACTTCTTATCGTTGGGAACAAATTTTGATAGCAATTAAAATTTCAAATATATTCCTAGCATTCAAATATGTTCAGCATTATCATTTAGGTCAGATGCTTAGAAGTACTTTTCAGTCAACTATAAGGATCAAAATCATGATAAAACAAGCGTTAAGAATAAAATGACAATACCAATCATCAATCAAGAACAAAATATTATGTTAAAATATCACCTCAATACATAAGAGTTTGAACATATTACTCTGAATCTCAAAGGGAAGAATTAGCCACTCATGTTGGTCATTACAAGCATAAAAAGCAAGAAAGGAAGATCCAAAATGTTTCTCCTTGACAGTTGCCTATGGGGTTTTCTATCTCTATCTATTATCCTAATGATGTCTAGGGTTATGCCTCGAGCCTTCTATTTAACCTATTCGGTCTTGGGTTAAGTGACATCTCGCTTAAGCGAGTTATTACTTGCTTGAGCGAGTTTGACCAGAAAAAGCTCAACTTCACTGGAATGAACTCGCTTGGGCGAGTTCCGTTAGAGTGATCTTGCTTGGACGAGTTTTGAGCGAGTTTCCAATGTTCCAACTTCCCCTTTTCACCTTGTCCATTCTTCTTTATCCCTTTCATCTTTATTTCCCCTAGACTAAAATTAACATAAATTTGGGAATAAATCATTCTCATTCATCTTAAAACACTACAAAAAATTGTGTAAAGTGGCAGTTATTAATAACCGCCACAAGTTTCCGTATAATACAACATCTTAGTAACCACCACAATTATCTTTCAGAGTGTGTCATTTTGAATTGCTACAATTATCCTTCAAAATAAAAACCCTACGTTCCCCTTCCCTCCATACACCATTCCTTATTATTTCCAATTTTTAGAAAACTTGCTTTGACTCTTGGAAACTGAATACACTCTTAACTCTGCACACTTTTCATAAACACTCACATGAAACCTCTCTTCACTCCTTCTCTCTGCTAAAATTTTCGCCCTCTCTCTCACGAAACCTACCACTCTTCCCCCCTCTTTCTCTACAAAACACTCACGAAACCTTTCTTCACTCTCGCCTTCACTCTCACGTTAGGTTCTTTACTCTGGTCCTCACGAAACACAAACTATAAAGCGTTCACATGTTACACTCTTGCCTTCACACGTCTTCTCACTCTCGTGTGCATAAAACCTAACCTTCACTGTCTGCCACTATTTGTCAGCGTTTATTCAGGTTCGAAATCTACTGTTGGATTGTTCCTAATTTTTCAAATCTATTGTCACCAGTGCAAAATTATAAAAACAACAACCATTTATTTAATATGTTTTTACAGTCAGACACTGTCGTTCAAAATGCGGTGGCAATTTTGAAATTAACTTCATTTAAGAATGCGGCGACTATTTGTTATCGCCACATTCTTAAACAAAGCGCTTTATTTTAAGAATGCGACTGGTAAAGTCACATTCTTAAACAAGGCACTTTATTTAAGAATGCGGCTTTACCTAATAGCCGCATTCTTAAAACAAATCGCTTTGTTTAAGAACGAGACTTTACCTAATAGCCGCATTCTTAAACCATTTTTTACCCTAACATAGAAGCGCGCCACTTACGCTTTAAACTTTCCTTTCTCTGGGACTTCGTTTCTCTTCTATTCTTCTGCTAGGTGTTTCCTCTCTTCTTGTAGCCACATTGCCTTCGTGCCATTGGTGAGTCGTTTCGAGCTCTCTACTTTTTCACCATTAGTTTTTGTATTTTTCTGTTTCTCTTATTTGTTTGTTTTCTGCCATTGCTAGAAGGTCAGCACTGTTTCATTGGCATTGTTTGGGATTTTACTACGCCTTGCTCCTTCGTTGTTGCCACCTTGCTCCGTCACTGCTATCGCCGCCGTTGTCGGTCCCGCGCTGCTCTTTGTTGGGTTCAATAGTATCAAAGTTCAAGAGGGGGTGAATTGAGCTTTTAAAATTTTCACACAGATTCACTCTTTTTAGCAAACATAGGAAAAAAATCAATTTATTATGCAATGAGCAGATTTATTTTTATGCTTACTTCATCAAGACAGTATTTCAAATATCTGATTTTAAGGTATTAAGCGATTTTAACAGAGAACACAAAAACACCTTGATAAGCAAAGAAAAAACATATAGTAGAATTCTGAGACAATTTATGAATGTCAAACCATACAACACCTTTGAATGATTCGTGCTAATTGATATACTTGGTTTTTGCAAAAACAATGTGCTTTAATTATATTTAAATTAGTTGTCTAGATTTCAACCAGTTATTCAGATTCATTTATCATAAACCAAGAACAGTATGAACAAACCCAGAAAGAATATATTCAATTTTAATTGAACAAATTTATTTTCTGTCAAATCAGCATACACAACAGTAATTGAGTGCAGAGATTAAGAGAGATTGAACACCACAAGATTATACTGATTCACTCATATGAGCTACATCCAGTCTCACCTCTCCCAAGGTGAAATCCACTAAAAATAGTACACACCAATTACAAAACCTAATGTTCTTAAGCCCTAGAACAACAAGACACACCTAGCTGAAAAACCCTATTTCAGCACACACAACTCTTCAAGAAGAGTCTTACAACAACAATTACAAAGAAAATAATGATGAAATGAATACACCTGGAAAAAGATTGCAGAAATCTGACTAGACCAGTAGAACAGATTGCAAAGAGCAGTGACAACACCTCCAACCAAGCTTAGAACAAAACAAGAACGAGCACACCTTTTTCTTTTGAAAAACTCTTTCAAGAACACATCCTCATTGTCTGAAAACTCTCAATCTTTGATTTAAACTCGTTTTCTCAACACCCTTTTTAGTGAGTTATAACTCTCTTCATATAAGAAATGATTTATAACAGAATTTCAAAAAACAATTTAAAAAGTTGTTATAAAAAAAACAGATTGAAGTTATAATGAATAGATTTATTTTCAAAAAGGCAAATAGAGATTTTAAACAGTTGCAACACAATCATTTTGATAGCATAAAAGGCTGATCCAAGATACTTGATGCACAAAACAAAGTTATAAAAAAAAATTTCAAAAAACAGGCACCGGTTAAAAAAGAATCTTATTCATTTGAGAAAAAACAGATTCATTTTCTGTGCAGTAATGCATATTTTGGTAAAATATGAGAAAACCATTTTAGAAAACGTTGTGCTTGATCTTATCACCTTGATAAGGGTTAAGAGGTGGGTCACGATGCAAAAATCTCACTTTAAACACACTTTAACCTATATACAAGACTACCCAATTACAAATAAAAACTTCAAAGCAAAACACACATTGCTACATCAAACAGATTGACTTGAAGGAGCCACATCCATCTTCAACAATCTCCCCCTGTTTGATGGAGACAAATCCCCATGGCTTTGTTGTTTTGAAGAGAGATCAATACCTGTACTGCACTCAATACCAAAATACAAAAGCTGAAAGTGAACATATCATAAAACAGATTTAGGGCTAGAGTGTAGCTCTTTGTATCACAACAACTTATCAAGTTTGCATCACTAGCAATATGAGCTATTTTTCTCCCCCTTTGGATCATCAATCAACATTAATGCATAGAGAAATATAAAACCAAATAAAAGCTAAACATAACAGTCCAGAAGCTAAACAATACAAATTGTTCAACAACATAAGCATAAGATAAGCACTAAAAACATATCACTTATACTTGTAGTATAGTTCTGCCTACTGCTCCTGGATTCCTTCAATTTGATGGTCAAGATGCTGGAATCTGGCTTGTGTTGCCTCAAAATAGGTCTTTTGATAATTTCAAAGCACATCAAGACGATACAGAACCTGCCTTTCAAACATAGACATTGGTTCACCTCTGTATTCTGGAGCATGATAGGCAACAAAACCATTGTGGTTAGCTGCAGCAACATCTTCATTCATTGATTGTGGTGCTGGTGAATCTCCTCTGTATTCCATAGATGGAGATCTCTTTCTCTGACTTATAGAAGGTTGAGCAGGAGACTCCATTCTGTGAGATGATGTACTGTTATGTTGCTTGCACCGTATCATCTTCCATAGGCACTGTATTATCTCCCTCTTCATTGGTGAGATTTGATCCTCCATGTTCCTTCTTGTGAGTCCTGCTTTTATGAAATACCCAACTGTTTTCCACTTTTTGAAAACCCATCTTGATGAGAGTGGAATTGTCAATCTCACTCATAGCTTTGATAGTCTCATTCCTCTCATTAGTAGTATCAACACCAAAGTAATCAATTAATTTTGATACAAGAATAGCATAAGGAAATTTGTAATCAACTAACCTTTTTTTTCAACATGTGTTCCATTATGATGTATACACAGTTAACTTTTATCAGATTCATAATGCAGTACAGGAGGATTAAATCTTCCTCATGCAGAACAACATGGTTAGTGCCTCTGGGAATAAGTTGCCATGCAATAATATAGGCAATTAATCTTGGAGTTAGATTCAGATTACTTTCATGAAACCTGTTAACACTTTGAGTTGGATTCCTCACACAGCTCCTGTAGTATTGGATTTTATTAAACTTCTGAATTCCATTTGTGTTCCCTTTTCCAACCTTCAATCCAGAGTACTTGATTCCAGCCACTGAGTTCCACACATCATTGGAGATTTTAATCTTAATACCTTTCACATATGACACAAAGTTCTTTCCATCCAGTGTCAAGTTGGTGTAGAAGACCTTCACGAGGTCTGGATACACATTTCCAGTCATCTCTAAAAACTGCTTTAGTTTTTTATGCTTCAGTGCAGATCAGATTTTAGTTAGTTTTTCAATTTTTAGCCATGTGAACTTCAAGACCTTGGGTATGTTGATATATTTTCTACTCATCTCATGTATGTAGGCAGTTATGGCCTCTTCATCTCCAACAAACCAATTTTCCAGAACACCTTGAAAGTTGTTGTGCTTCTTCTGATTCTTCTTTTTCTGACGTGAGGAGGATGCCATTGTTGAACCTGTCTTAAGTCTGCACATTAATAAACTTGAAGACAGATTAGTGTGAAGTGAAAAACATACACCAAAAAATAAGCAAAGAACACAATTACCTTACCAGGTTTGGTTCAATAGTGAATGGTAAGAATTAACAATGATGGAAACAAAATTATATAGCAAACCAGTAGTGTTTTGATCAAGTATTTAAGAGCAAAGATATGTAAAGATTTGATTCCCTGTGCATGTGCAAAATATCTTTGAAAAGGAGCAAAAGATATTTTGAAGCACGGTTCACACATCAAACTTCCCCATTGTGTAATGAATACATCAAATCAGTTACAAAATCATGACAGAAACCGTCAAAGATTTGTTGGTTAATACCCACAATGTCAGTCAAACAGTCAAGGAACAGATATTAATGTTTCACTTTCCTAGTCATCAATGCACACCAGTATCAGGAAAAAATAAACATGTTTAATTGATAAACAACATATTTATTTTTCACTGCAGTAGACAATTAACATTTATAATACCTAATTCATTCAGCAAAAAATTAAACCTATCTTTGGCTAAAGGTTTAGTAAGCAAATCAGCAAGTTGCAAATCAGTATCAATGAATTTAATTTTACATGTTCCATTTGATATGTGTTCTCTTAGAAAGTGATGTCTTATCTCAATGTGCTTATTTCTTGAATGCATAATGGGATTTTTTTGTTAAACTGATAGCACTTGTATTATCACACAGAATAGGTATTTTATTAAGCAAGATACCAAAGTCATTTAGCTGTTGCCTTAACCATAGAGTTTGAGCACAACAACTCCCTGTTGCAATATACTCTGCTTCAGCAATAAAGAGAGCAACACATGATTGCTTTTTGCATTGCCAAGAGATCAAGCTTGATCCAAGTAAGTGAGAGGTGCCACTGGTGCTTTTTCTATCAATCTTGTAACCTGCAACGTCCGAATCAGAGTAACCAGTTAGACTTAATGAAACATTACCTGGATACCACAAGCCAACATCTTTTGTTCCTTGTAGATATTTCAGAATCCTTTTGGCTGCATTGAAATGTGACTCTTTTGGAGCAGATTGAAAACGAGCACACATGCACACAACAAACATTATGTCAGGTATGCTGGCAGTAAGATACAATAAAGACCCAATAAGTCCTTTGTACTTTGTCTCATCAACTGGATTTCCAGCCACATCATGATCAAGATGGTAGCTGGTTGAGAATGGTGTGCTGATTGATTTGCACTTGTCCATTCCAAATTTTCTTAACAAGTCCTTGTAATACTTATCCTAATTTAAGAATATGCCATCCTTGAGTTGTTTGACCTGGAAACCTAGAAAGTGATTCAGTTCATCCATCATGGACATTTCGAACTCACTCTTCATAATTTCCTCAAAGGTCTCACACATTTCTTCATTGGTTGATCCGAATATGATGTCATCCACATAAACTTGAACCGGAATTATGTCTTCCTCTTTTCTCTTGATGAACAATGTTTTATCAGATGTGCCTCTATCGTATCCTTGTGAAGTCAAAAAAGCACTCAATCTCTCATATCATTGTCTAGGGGATTGCTTAAGTCCATAGAGTGCTTTCTTGAGTTTGAACACATGTTCTGGATGTTGATGGTCTTCAAATCCTGGGGATTGTGAAACAAATACTTCTTCATTGATATATCCTTTCAAGAAGGCGCTTTTCACATCCATTTGGAATAGTTTGAAACCTTCCATACATGAGAAAGCAAGGAGAAGTCTAACAACTTCTAGTCTAGCCACTGGAGCATAAGTTTCATCATAATCTATTCCCTCTTCTTGGTTATATCCTTTAGCCACAAGTCTAGCTTTATTTCTGGTGATCACTCCATGCTCATCAATTTTATTCCTGTATATCCACTTTGTTCCAATGATGTTCATTTCATATGTTCTTGGAACAAGTGTCCATACCTCATTCATGGCAAACTGATTCAGTTCTTCCTGCATAGCCAGAATCCAGTTGTTGTCCCTTAAAACTTCATCCAGATTCTTAGGCTCCACTTGAGAAACAAAAGCCATTGTCTCACAAATTATTTGGAGACTTCCTAGTTGAAACACCCTTTTCAATATTTCCAATGACATTGTCAAGTGTGAGATCTCTTGGGGTCGTCCATTCTTTTGGTAAATCTGCAGAAACAATTGGTTCTTTGACAACATGTGAGTCATTTGCATCTATATTAATCAAATAATTTTTATGTAGAACAATTCTTAAATCATCACATTCTAAGTCATCTGAAACAGATTTTTGCATGTAATTGTCAGATTCATCAAACAGTACATGCATTGATTCTTCCACAGTTAGCAACCTTTTATTGAAAACCCGATAAGCATGTCCATTCAAAGCATAGCCAATATGAATACCTTCATCAGATTTTGCATCAAATTTTCCCAAATTATCTTTGCCATTATTCAGAATAAAGCACTTACATCCAAACAATCTAAGATGACTTGCACTAGGTTTTCTACCCTTATACAACTCATAAGGTCTTTTCTTAAGGATAGGGCCAATTAGAGTTCTATTTAGCACATAAGTAGCAGTATAAACTGCATCTGCCCAGAAGTATTTAGGTAGCTTAGATTAATTCAACATAGTTCTAGCAAGTTCTTCTAGTGATCTATTTTTCCTCTCAACAACATCATTCTGTTGGGGAGTCATAGGGGCTGAAAAACTATGTGATATCCCATGTTTTTCATAAAACCTTTCAAACTTAGCATTTTGAAATTCCCCCCCATGATCATTACGAATAGATTTTACACAACATCCATTTACATTTTGCATAACTTTTTCCAATTTCTTAAAAGCCTTATAAGCATATTTTTTATAAGCAAGAAAGAGAGTCTATGTATATCTAGAATAATCATCAACAATCACCAATGCTTATAGATTTCCAGCAAGACTAGCAATTCTAGAAGGTCCAAACAAGTCCATATGCAGCACATCCAAAGGTTTCTTAGTAGATACCATGTCTTTTGATTTAAAAGAAGTTATGATTTGCTTACCTTTCACACATGCATCACATAGTCTATTATTCTGAAATTTGATATTAGGCAAACCAGAAACAAGATCCTTGGATTTCAATTTGTTCAAATAATTTGTATGAATGTGAGCTAACCTTTTGTGCCACAACCAAGACTCATCACTTTTTGACAGAAGACATTCATTTTCAGAATCATTTTCCAAGATATCCAAGAGATATATATTGTTTACTCTTTTATCTGTAAACAAAACCTCACCAAAAGAATCATGTGAGATTTTGCGCCCATTTGATTTGAAATTTACCTTGTACCCTCTTTCACACAATTGACTGATACTTAGAAGACTGTGCCTTAGTCCTTCCACATATAAAACATTTTCAATGGTGGTTGAACTTCCAGTTTCAACATTTCCTTTTCTTAGAATTCTTCCACGGTTATTGTCTCCATAAGTGACATGTCCCCCTGCCTTGAGTTTTAGGCTAGTGAACTTAGTTAGGTCACTGGTCATATGCTTTGAACATCCACTGTCCAAATACCATTGGTTCCTCTTGTTGTTTTTCTGCAAAAACAAAACAAAAATAATACACATGGTACCCCTTTTAGTCTAGGGTCCAGCAGGGATTAATACCTTTCCTTTGGAAGCCATTTGGCCAAGCTTTTAGGAACAAGGTATTTTCTAGCAATGCATGTTCTAGAAGTATGTCCAAATTTCATACAATAAAAGCAAGTAACAGGATATACTTTTTTACCACTGTTGAAAGAGGAAAAACTTGTTTTTGAAGGAACAAAGAAACTTGATAGCTTTTTAACATTGTTTTTCTTTCCTAGGTTATATCCAATTCCATTTTTGTTGAAAACATCATTTTGTGACCCTAAAAGAGTCTCAAGATTATCTTTTCCCTTAGTGAAGTTAGATAAAGTTTTCAACAAATACTCAACTTATTTTTCCAACATTTTACAGTTTTCACAAGTCTTTATAGAAGCATGGAAACATGTCAATCAAGGCTTACAAGATCAGTTTTAGCTTTATGCAGTTCCTCCTCAAGTGATTTTACCTTAGGTGCAAGAACATTATTTACATTTTGCAATTTAGTACATAATCATGAGTTTCTTTGAAGGCAACTAGCAATTGATCATAATTGTCAGATTCCATAAAGAAATCACTCACCGAATCAGATATTGATCCTTCATCTTTCATCATGAAACAGAGATTTGTTTCTTCACTTTCTGTTGAGGAGCTGGTTGTTGAATATACTTCATTTTCTTCCCAAGAGATATAGGCTCTTCTCCCCTTACTTCTTTCAACCTTCTTGCTGGCTGGTTTTTCTTTTATTTGATTGTTAGGACAATCACTCTTTATGTGACATGTTTTACCACAACCAAAACAAGTATAGTTAGAAGAATTAGATTCATTCGGTTTAGGATACCTCCTATTTTGTTGAGTCCTATCTTTGCCTTTCTTCTTTAGGAATTTGCTGAACCTTTTTATAAGTAGGCTTAGTGTTTCATCATGTTCAACATTCTCTGCCTCCTCACTGCTATCATTATGTACACTTATTTTCAATGCAACTCCTTTGGTTTTCCTCTCCACTGTCTCTTGCTTTTTAAGCCTTTTGAGCTCTAGCTCATGCTCCATTAATTTTCCAAACAGTGCAGTAGTGGACAGCTTTGACAGATCTTTGCTTTCTGATATAGCAGTCACTTTGGGTTGGCAGCTCCTATCAAGACACTTCATCACCTTAATAGTGAGCTCTTCTTTGTCAAACACCTTTCCCAGTCCAGTAAGATGATTTACAATGTGGGCAACCCTCTTCTGTACATCAACAATGTTTTCTTCAGGTTGCATCCTGAAAAGTTCGTATTCTTGAATGAGTGAGTGTTTTCTTGATCTCTTCACATCATTCGTGCCTTCATGAGTAACTTCCAAAACTTCCCACATCTCCTTAGCCGAATTGTACTAAGATATTCTGAAGAATTCATCCATTTTCAATGCAGAAGTTATGACGTTCTTAGCTACTAGATCATATTGAGCCTTTTTCTTTTCACTCTCATTCCATTCAGATCTTGGTTTTGCAACTGTTTCATCTTTTACAACATGCATTGGCACAAAAGGTCCATGGACCACAACCTCCCAAATATAAGAGTCAATAGATTCCATGAAAATTTTCAATCTTATTTTCCTGAATGCATAATTCATCCCACTAAACATAGGGGGTCTATTAATAGACGAACCCTTAGCAAAAAGCACTTTAAACTCAGACATATTGCACACAAACTTCAGTAAAATACAAGTCCTAGCTCTGATACCAATTGTTGGGTTCAATAGTGTCAAAGTTCAAAAGGGGGTGAATTGAGCTTTTAAATTTTCACACAGATTCAATCATTTTACCAAACATAGGAAAAGAATCGATTTATTTTTCAATGAATAGATTTATTTTTCTACTTACTTCAGCAAAACAGTATTTCAGATATCTCATTTTAAGGTATTAAGTGATTTTAACAGAGAACAGAAAAACACCTTGATAAGCACCAAAAAAAACAGATAGTAGAATTCTGAGACAATTTGTGAATGTCAAACCATACAACAACTTTGAATGATTCATGCTAATTGATATACTTGGTTTTTGCAAAAACAATGTGTTTCAATTATATTCAAATTAGTTGTCTAGATTTCAACCAGTTATTCAAATTCATTTATCAGAAAACAAGAATAGTATGAACAGACCCAGAAAGAACAGATTCAATTTTAATTGGACAAATTTATTTTCTGTCAAATCAGCATACACAACAGTAATTGAGTGCAGAGATTAAAAGAGATTGAACACCACAAGATTATATTGGTTCACTCACATGAGCTACATCCAGTCTCACATTTCCCAAGGTGAAATCCACTAAAAACAGTACACACCAATTACAAAACCTAATGTTCTTGAACCCTACAAGAACAAGGCACACCTAGCTGAAAAACCCTATTTCAGCACACACAACTCTTCAAGAAACCCTATCAAAAAGAGTCTTACAACCTCAATTACAATGGAATGAATGATGAAATGAATACACCTAGAAAGAGATTGCAGAAATATGACTAGACCAGTAGAGCAGATTGCCAAAAACAATCACAACACCTCCAACCAAGCTTAGAACAAAACAAGAACAAGCACACCTTTTTCTTTTGAAAAACTCTTTCAAGAACACATCGTCATTCTCTGAAAACTCTCAATCTCTGATTTAAACTCGTTTTCTCAACACCCTTTTTAGTGAGTTATAGCTATCTTTATATAAGAAATGATTTATAACAGAATTTCGAAAAATGGTTTAAAAAGCTGTTATAAAAAGAACAAATTGAAGTTATAATGAATAGATTTATTTTTAAAAAGACAAAGAGAGATTTTAAACAGTTGCAACACAGTCGTATTGATAGCATAAAAGGTTGATCCAAGATACTTGATGCACAAAACAAAGATAAAAAAAACTTTTCAAAAAATCAGGCACTAGTTAAAAAAGAATCTTATTCATTTGAGAAAAAACAGATTCATTTTCTGTGCAGTAAAGCATATTTTGGAAAAGCATGAGAAAACCATTTTAGAAAACGTTGTTCTTGATCTTATCACCTTGATAAGGGTTAAGAGGTGGGTCACGATGCAAAAAGCTCACTTTAAACACACTCTTACCTATATACAAGACTACCCAATTACAAATACAAACTTCAAAGCAAAACAAACATTGCTACGTCAAACACATTGACTTGAAGGAGTCACATCCATCTTCAACACTCTTCACCACCATCGTTGCCTTTACGCAGAAGGTTGGTGGTGTTTTATATTTTTTTAACTTTGTTTTAATGTTATTAATTTGTTTATTTTTTATTTATTATAACTTGTATTTTTTAAAATTTATATTTTTTTTTAGGTTAGAATAGAATTATTAAATTATTAGATGGTAGATAGATTTATATTATTTAATATTTATAATTAATTTAATTATTTTTAATTTGTATATTTAATATTTTTTAAAATAAAAGTTTTCATGTTAGGCATCACTATGCAACTTGAGATCTCAGCTATACTGACACCTCAAGTAACAAAAATCATTTGCCATCACATGAAAAAAATATTATTAAAAAAAGAAAAAATAAAGAAAATACAAAAATATGGGGGACTAGACCAAAACCTATATGTTAACAAAAACGATACATAGGTAGACTATATCTAATCATAAAAAATTCTAAGAACATACTAGATGGTAGCCTATTATACCAATGAAAAAATTCTCTATGAATAAATCCTAAATTAGCCAGCTTATCAGTACATGCATTTCCTTCCCTAAAAATATGAGTAACCCTAAACCTGATTTTTCCACAGTAATTAAGACTAGTATTTCATCAATTACGAAGCATCCAGGGAACATTAGTCCTAGCAGTAAACACAACACAAACCAAAGCAGAATCACATTCCAGCCAGACATTAGTAAGCCCCATCTTTTGAGCTTCCTCCATAGCATGTATAACCCCATAAAACTCAGCAACCAGAGCAGACTAAACTTCAAGAAACACAGAGAAAGCTCCAATAAATTCCCCCACACTCCTACAGAAAATACCTCCACAAGTAGTAAGACCAGGATATCCCCTAGCAGCTCCATTAGTGTTAATTTTAATTCAGCCTGGTGAAGGAAACTCCCATATAGGAAGAGGGCGAAGAACTTTACCAGTACGAGTATTAATACCGAAAAACTTGATCACATTGAAATCCAATATATCATTTTTCATTAAAGCTTTAGACAAATTTCCCACTATACGAGTTAAATCTTTAATAACTGAAATAGTCCTAGAAACCTCAATCTTATCCTGAAAACGAGCATAATTCCTCATACGCCATATCATCCAAATAGAAAAAGTTATCACTGCAAGCTTAATCAATTTAACCAAAGGACTACCATTACTCTTAATAAAAGAGAGGAGATCATCCTTATTAGATAAATGAGAAATAGGAAAAATCTGTCGAACTCAACTCCAAATATGTAAAGCATTAAAACATTCAAAATATAAGTGTTAAATAGATTCCTCGTGCTTTTCACAAAGTGTACACATATAACAAATATGCAGACCTTTATTTTAAATATGTTGATCTGTAGGAAGCTGCCCATGAAAAACTTTCCAAAGGACAAGAGTTTTCGAAGGCGGAAGATATGAAGACCAAATAAATTTACCCCAACCACAGGGAACTCCTGGATCCAAAAAAAAGTCATAGCCGATTTAAGAGTGAAACGACCAGACTCATCTAAAATCCAATTAGGAATATCCTGTTCCGCCATAACCATGACATGACTAAAAAGATTAGGCATTTGTTGTAAAGACAATGGAATATTCCAATCACCACTTGTCCAAAACTGAGAGACTGTATCCGAAATGCTAGCACCATCAAATAATCCTACAATATTCGTTAAAGAAGGAGTACCGCACCATTTATCATTCCAGAAATTAATAAAAGAACCTGTACCAACAGTCTAAGAAGTATAATCAAGTATAGTAGAATAAAAGTGCTTAATTCCAGGCCAAAGAGATCATGATCTATAAACCATTCGAAACTCATATTTTGATTTAAGAACCCTGGCTTTCAAGAGCAAAGACCAAGGCATATTGCTATAAGAAAAGTTCCAAGCAAGCTTAAGAAGATATGCATTATTTTCATGGTGAGGGTTAATAATCTTCAAACCTCCATTCTCAAGGGGAGAACAAATCGTAGCCCAATTAACAGTAGTTATATCTTTTTCCAGAATATCACCAGTCCAGATAAAATTTTGACACCACTGCTTAACTTGTTTAAGAAGAGAAACAGGTCATTTACACAAATTAAAACTATAAGCTAGAAGACCTGTAATCACCGTATTGAACAAATGAACCTGACCCATCATGCTAAGAGATTTACCTTTCCAAGAAGCAAGCTTCAATTTGACTTTATCAGCCAAAGGTTGAAGAAAATGACCCCTTGGAGCACCAACAAAGATAAACACTCCTAAATAAGTGAAAGGAAAACAACCATGACTACAAGAAAGAATACATTGATTTTTTGGTGACAAATCTTGCAGAATTATTCATTGTGAAGAAACTACTCTTAGAATTATTAACATATTGACCCGAAAAATCACCATATGTTTTAAGAAAAATACTCAAATTTCTAAGAGACTTATTATTTCCTATAGAAAAAAAAATGTCATCTGCATATAGTATATGAGAGGGGGTGAGAAAACCTTGCGCACTAGCCATATGTAGTATATTCTTATCATTCACAAGCTTTGATAGACCTCGACTAAGAACATCCTCTGCAAGATAGAAAAGTAAAGGAGACAAAGGATCACCTTGTCTAACACCTCTACTACAAGGAAAAAAAACCCACCAAACTGCCATATATTCTTATAGAAAGCATAGCTGAATGAAGAATAGTACCAATCCAACCGACAAACGAGGTGTGAAAACCAAAGCGTGACAAAACTAATAGTAAAAACTTCCAACTCATAGTTTCAAAGGCTTTGTGAATATCAACTTTGTAAGCCACATTACCTCCGTGAACCTTTTTAGAAAGCAAGTTAATAGCTTTAGAAGCAATACCAATACAATCCAAAATCTTTTTGCCCTGCACAAATCCATACTGATTAGGAGAAATAATTCTAATAGCCACAAGAGCAAGCCAATCGGCCAAAATCTTGGAAATAACCTTAAATTTAAAATTAGCAACAACAATTGGCCTATAATCTTTAATGTATTCAGCACCCTGAATCTTCAGAATAAGAGATACCACATTACTGTTCATTCCAGGGAGAACCGAGTTTTGTTTAAAAAACTGTTGGACAACATTGCAAACATCTATCCCAATAATTTCCCAACAACAATGATAGAAAACACCACTAAAACCATCAGGACTAGGAGCACTATTACCAATAAGGTTAAAAACAACATTCTTTATTTCCAAAAAATCAGGACATTTAATCCACATCATATTCTCCTAAGCGGAGACCAACTCAGGAATATAAGTACCAATAAAATCTTCCATATTGCCCATTTCCTGCACATGAGAAATAGACTCAGCATAAAGAGTTTTATAAAAGTCCAAAATATGTTCTTTAATGAGTTTAGGATCCTCAATAACCACATTATCAATCCGTAGATGATGAATCCCACAAGAATTATTTCTCCTCTTGACCACAACATGGAAAAATGCAGTATTTCTATCCCCATCTTTACACCAAAGCATCTTATCCAGGATGCATTCTCATCTACAACAACATCTTTGTTTATGAGAATTTGCTGGTTTATTGAGATTTTACTTGCTCAAGTGAGAAAGTACGAAAAACACTGGTGCCTCTGAATTGATCTCACTCAAGTGAGAATGGGAAAAAATTATGTGCTCACGGGTGTATTCTCGCTTGACCTTGACAGTGTTTTTACAAACGCAGAATTAGGTCCAATGGTGCCATTAACTTCAAGAACCTTGGTGAGAAGCTCTCATTTTTGCTATGTGGTAGCTTATTTCTACTTTAATCTTTCATTATTCCTATTTCAAACTTGCAATCTTTGATCACTGTGTGCCAACTAAGTCTTTTACCTCTATATTTTGCCTAATTTTTGTGTTAAGCCATGGATTTATGTTTTTGGGTTAAAATTTGGGGGGTTTTGATTTTTTGAGTTTTGAAAGGGTTATGATAAATAAAGTTAAACTCTTTGCTCTATAGAATTTGTTGGTATGATTGAATGTTGATTCTTGCATTTTGGATGGTTAGTTTTAGAAATTTTACCCTTTTGCATCAAAAACTTAAGCATGCATGGAAGGTGTTTGTCAAAATGCATTGTGAAAATTACATGGGATTTTTATTTTGGCATATGGATGGCTAGTTGACAATGCACAATAGGGGTTGTAAAAATGCTTTTGTGGAAATTACATGAGATTGGTTAAATTTTGAATTGAGATTGATAATGTATGAGAAATAGGTTGTGCCTCATTTAAATTTTTCAGTTATGGGTCGAAACAGGAGTACTGCAGCTCAAATGGCCCAAGGAAAAAGAGTGAGGATGGAGTCTCTAGAACCTCCGAGAGAAAGTAGATTTGGAAGTAAAGAAAAGCATAAAAGGTATGAAGAAATAAATAATTGGGCTTTTATTCCAGAGAGAAGAATACAATTGTTGCCTGAGCAATATGACCCGCTCTTAGGGGGCCTGCAAAGAAGGAGTTGAAAGAGGCTAACTAAGCCCCTTCTGATGTGGTTCATGAATTTTATGCAAAAGCTTGGGCAGGAGAAGATGGAGTTCAAGAGTTGCGAGCAAAGGTACAAGGGCAATGGGTACCATTTGATAGGGATTCCATTAGTGCATTCTTAGGTGACCCCTTGCAGTTAAGAGGAGATGAGGATTGCACATATCACAGGTTGATGTCGCAAATTTATGGCTTCAATGATGACATACTGGCTAGGGAAATTTTTCTAGCCAATCACACTTACCAAATAACTGCAGTTGGTAAACCATGGAGGATATTAAGGAAGCATATGAAGACGTTATCTCAAGTTTGGATGGTCTTCATGCTGGCCAATATGGTACCTAATAACTATGTATCTGACTTAAATATTTTCAAGTGCCATCTTCTATATTAACTTTTAAAAGATGATTATTTTGTTGATGTGGCCAAAATTATTTTTCATGAAATTTATAAATTTTCTAGATTTGAAATTGGCCCAAATAATCTGAAGGAAAAGGATACTTTGGGGGTTCCCTACTTTTATTATTGCCCTTTGTGCAGAATATGGTGTGGAGGTTAATCCATCTGTGAATATTAGACCTCCAATTGATTTGAAATTTATTGTTAACAACTGTACTGCTGCAGAAGACTAAGCACCACAACCTGGTGAGGTTCCTATATATCAGTCACCTGTTCACCAACCATAATCATCATACCATCTAGGAAAGACAGGTTAATGGAATAGTTGCAGCAAATGCAGTCGGAGTAAAGAGCTACTTGGGACCATATACAAAGGCAAGAGAGTGACAATCATAGAGGGATAATGAGGCTCCAATAAGACATATATAAATCCTTTCCTCAAGGGCAACATAACCCCTACATGCCTCTTGATCAATTTGCTACTTATGTTGCTTGGCCTGGGGACAGGTACTATTATTCTTGGGGGGCAGATCCAACTAATGAAGCAGGACCATCTACGACTGGTGTAGATGATGAATTTAACACAAAGCTAGATGACTTTTAAGGGACGACTAATATGGTTATTTCTTTTTCAGTTTTTTTATTTTATTTTATTTTATTTTTCTTATTTAATTTGTTAGCATTTGTTTGTTTAGTTGTCTATTTGTATTAATTTTGGAATATTTTGTTGTTTATTGTTTTCTTGAATTATTGTTATTTTTTAGGTATAATTACCTTATTCGTCCTTACATTTAGGGTCAATAATCAATTTAGTAAAGTGGTTTCTTAAAAAAACAATTTGGTCCCTATGTTTTTTAAAATGTATCTAAAATGGTCTTTTTTGTTCATTCGCACCAAACGGCATCAAGTGCTACTTATGTGGCAGAGAGAAGTGGGATTGGGTGTTGTGTGAGGTGTCAAGTGACGTGGATTGAGAGATTAGTTTAGTGAAAAATGAATTTGGGTAGGGTTTTTTAAATTGCAATGGTGGGTTAGGAATTTTTAATTGTAAGCAATGAGTTTCTGAGGTGCGATATTGTAAGGTGTGATCCCGTGGTGCGATTATGGGGTGCGATTGTGAGCTTCCCTCCCTCCTTTCATCACTCTTTCTCATGCCTTGCCCTTTTCTTTCTCTCTCTCTTTTTCTATTTTTGTAGTTTCAACCACACTTCGTTATGGGTATTACGGGGATTCCCTTATCCTGTTTGGTCCTACCTCATCCCGTTTCATTAAAATCAGTTATGTTTTTGTGAAGCAGCTTCAAGTGGCAAGCAAGGACAAAATTTAAGTCTTTCTTCACGCTTTCAATAAGAAGCCCAAGTTAAGCTCCCAAACTAATTGGACGGTGTTGGATTTCTTCCTTCTTGAAGTGTATAAAAGCAAGGTAACATTGTTATAAGGTTTGGTTTGGTTTGTTCTAAAGCAGTCACCCAGAGAATGTGTTTGAAGAAATTGATTTTTCAACTTCAACGGATTTCTTTGTGGTTAAATTAGGGCTTCACCATCTGTATTAGGTGGGAAGAACGTACCTCTCGTAGTTTGGATTAGCTACATGGAATGGTGATTAAAGATCATGGTTGCCTCTTGTATCTTTTTTTCCGAGTATGAATGTCAGGTTTCTCTTAAGAATCATCCTTATTTTGCTGGAGACATGAAGTTTGAACTACCACAATTCCACAAACTAGCTTCCTTAATGCAATTCCTCTTTGAGGGACTGTTAATGGTAATTAATTATAGGACTAGTTGTCTTAGCTAAAAATTGGGTCAAAAACTACTTTAGGGCTATAAGTAGTTGAGCATCGGCTACAATTTTGGCACTAGATTATTTTCTACTTATATCACTAGCGCAGAAATGCTAAACAAGGGCGGTTGTTTTACATTTACAAATGCAGCTATAGAGCCACATTTGATCATCACGCATTCGTAAATCAAAAAGATACAAATGCGGCTATATAGCTGCATTTGTAAATACTATTTATAAGTGCGGCTATTTCTGGTAGTCGCATTTGTAAATACTATTTATAAGTGTGGCTATTTCTGGTAGCCGCATTTGTATATGCTTCTGAATCAGGTGATAGGGTTTAGGCTATAGCATTTACAAATGCGGCTATTACCATAGTTGCATTCGTAAATCTTGCGCTGGATTTACAAATGCGGCTTTGGTAAATAACCACACTTATAAATAGTGGGTTTTTTTTAGTGCAATCTATTTAGTGCTAAACCCATATAAATTAACCTGTTCAATTATATATACCCAGCCAGACAAATACATAAATTCAGAGAATCAAATATATATTGATCAAAATGTACATTACAAACAGTAATCAAATTACGTATAATCCCTACACTATTGATCAGCTACCCTAGAGTTATAAAAGTTTATGAAATATGTGGACCAAGAATGTCTCACATATGACATGGCTTCCGAATTCATTGGTATTTCTTTTGTGAATAACTGCATTTCAAAATATAATTGACATAAATTAGTTTTAAGATACATATATCTTCAAGAATTATAAAAATGATTTAACATATCATGTTACCTCTTTCCAACCAGTTTTAACACCTAGTCTTACAATGGTAATCATCCATTGCATAATGTAATAGCCACACTCATAGCTTCCTGATTGTTTATTACACTATAATTCAATAAAAAGTAAAAGTTAGTATCTTGATAAACAATGATAAGAGAAAGAAAAAAATTACAAACCTTTATTCTTATCCAGTTCAAATTATTTGAACTGGATCGACCTTTTAGGATGTTATATCCACGTCATGAACTGGTTAATACAAAAAACCTTGTTAGTAGATGGTTAATTAGTAACTTACAAAGTTAAGTTTATAGTGTACTTACGTATCAATGATATTCTCAATTTGTGGGTATCTTCTTGTGTAGGGAACAAAATCACACAACAGTCTTATCAACCATTGATATGACAAGTATCTGTCAATGATGCCTATATCATCCATGAAAAGAGTTAGTAAATATTTAAAACATGAAATAGTAATATAATTGATGACATATTATTAAACTTACTCATTAATATAAGGGCATAAATAAATTTGTTTTCCCTCTTTTTCCAGGGTGTTAGTGATGTATGATTGGGTCTCATATGTCCTTGGTCCAACGGGATTAGTATATGCAGGATCTAAGAATCCATACACATTTTCCTTCTCCTCAGTGAGACAGACTCCATGCAAAAACCTACAAGTTATTAGTTAAAGCATAATCAATAATAA
>Ga0123342_1004257_pt1 | contig 22045 bp, 12 predicted proteins | sample Turbeawhitnodule_FD_89960 | JGI IMG/M metagenome (GOLD analysis project Ga0123342, IMG submission 89960) | Root nodule microbial communities of legume samples collected from Mexico - Turtle bean Mexico white nodule | ecosystem: Host-associated > Plants > Roots > Nodule | place: Mexico: Nepantla...
AAAAATAAAAAAAAAAAAAAAAAAATAAAAAAAAAAAAAAAAAAAAAAAAAAAAAAAAAAAAAAAAAAAAAAAAAAAAAAAAATAATATAAAAATAAAAATATATATATATATATATATATATATATATATATATATAAAATATCATTTTGAGTTCCAATTGTGTTCTATAAGTTATAAACCCTCTTATCTTGTGAATAGATTTTGTTTGTATTATTTTATAAACTTAAATATATTTATAATTTATATAAAATGCTCAAATTATGAATTCATCTCCATTAAATAAAGTTTGTATTCGTTTCTCAAAATTGAAAATATTGTTTGTACATCTAATATGACACTTATCTGTTAAATAAATATATAAAAAAAATCAAGTGATTATTTTAATTGAAATTGACTGGTATTTATAATATATTTTAATTGCCTAATCTATTTTTTATATCTCTTCAAGACGTTCTTTCTTTACATATTTCCTGACTTATAATATTGGATGGTAATGAAACACTATTTTCGTACCTCAATAATGCTATATACTAATTAATAAATCGAATAAAGCATTATCCAATAAATTTTAATTACTATACTCGAACAATTAATACATCATCTCATAAATTTAACTTAAAAAATAAATATATTTTATTAAAAAAAGTACAAGATTTAGTTATGAAAAAGTTACCCACTTCAATGTTCTTTTAATATACTTCGTATGAATGTCAATTTCAAAAAATTAAATAGAATTGATTGTGCCTTTAATTAAGAGGGTAGAGGATGATGAAATGTAAGTAGGTTGTGGGATGGGAGAGAAAAAAAAATATTTAAAACAATCATTAAATTTATTGTATCATTTGTTATTATTATTATTTATTTTTAACTAAATATATTTAAATTTTTCATTTTCCATTTTTTAAATAGAAGTCGTGATGAGTTTATTTTTAATATTTATTATTTTTATTTTTCAAAAAAGATATACTAAATTAAAACACATATGAGTTTTTTTTTTTAACTTATGTATAAAATTAATGTTTTAAAACTTTAATTAGTAACAGGCCAACAAAAATACTGAATTATTAATTGGGCTAATAATGGTTGAACATTAAATTTATTAATTATATATTAACTATATATTAACTACTGAATTTGACTTGATGATCAAACCTACATATATATGCACCACAAATTTATTTTAAAAAAACTGCAAATCAGACCTACTCTGGATATTTTCATATTTAGTCCCATTGAACTAATAATTATATGTTCAATTTTTTTTTTTTATGATTATCTATATTATTACTAAAATTTGTACTTTTGAGTGAAAATCTCATAATTTGATTATTTTCATTTTTTGAATTCAATTAATTACTAAATTTTCTAACATAAATTTATTGACTTAAAAAAAGACGATTTTAACGTATTGTTAGAGTATCTTCTTACAATAATTTAATAATGCTAATATGATAATAAATTTTAAATCCTAGATCTTAACTAAAACTCTAAATCACAGGAATAATATATAATATCTTAACTACAAGTAAAAATATTCATAATATTCACTCTAATATTTTTTATAATATGTCTTCTTACAGTAACTAATGCATCATTAATTTTACTTGACATTAAAAAGTTATAAAGAACTTTGTTAATTTTTTAATTTATTCGAATCAGCTCACAGACTTGCAAACTCTGTTACCCACTACAACCCATTTTTACAAATCAAAACAGTAGATGAACCCACATTCCCTGTGTATAATCATTAAGCCAACAATTTAACTATGAAAATTAAGTTAATCACCTTGTTTATAAGTAGAAGTATAACTGAATTGTCCCAAACTTAGATAAATTTTAAGGCAAATTCTCTTTACACCTATATCATTAAAATCATTTCCATATTTTGTTAATTCCAACAATACCCTTAAATTATAAAGCACTTCCATATTTTGTTAATTCCAACATAGTATCCTTAGAATGTGATATCTTCTTTTTCATTTTTAAGTGATGATAGTTGATTGTGTTGTTTGGTAGTTAAGATAAGTTTTGTAGTGTGTGGTAGTGACGGTGTTTTTGTTCATTTTTTTATATTGAATTGTACAATTCAAGAAGTACTTGGGCATCTAGAAATACCTTTTAAATTATACAATCTTAAATACATTTTAAAATTACATTATGAATTTATACAATTTGGAAATCATATTTTTTTCAAAAGGCTTTCAGATTGAACAATCCGAAATTAACAAAACCAAGAAAGAAAACTAACAAGATACAAAAATGGAGTACAAAACTTAAAAAATAAATATCTTTGCATTGGAAATCATAAAATAAAACGTATATTCTTACTAACCCTCTCACACATGTTTAAATAATGAAACTGTTCTTTTAAACGTTACGAAATGAGATGAGAAGAATAAAAGTGTTACGGCATGTAGAAGTGCATTTAAAAAGGTGAAGTTATCTTATTTGCAATTATTTAATTTTTTTAAAAAGGTTAAAACTATGGAGAAGGTAAAGAGAATGTAAGGAGGTGGTGGAAGAATTTGCCAATTTTTATGAGCTGAATTAAATGAACGGATTTTCTAATTCACACACTTAAAATATTTGAAGTAATGAATTCATAAATTTAGAATCCAATAAACTCAACCCAACACAACACAAGTATCTAAGAAATATATAATAAAATATTACTGGCTTAATAAATTTAATACAAAAAATAATTTTAAGTTTTATAATATTATTTATGTATTATAAATATTCTCATTACCTTACAAAATTAATCACTAGAAATATTTTTTCATACACCTTTTAGGAAGTGGTAATTGTTTTACTACCTAAACTTCTCACCCCAAGAATTAGGTTGCTAAATAAAGAAAAGATGAACCAAGTCCAATAAAATTTAATCAAATTTCATTGGATTAAGTGAAAGATTAGACAAAATTTGATTTAACTTAGGTTACTTATACCCTTAGTCAAAACTCATTTTTCATTGATTTTATTAGTATTACGTGCAAGTTTAACGCAGCTCTCATATCTCAAAAACATGGTCTAAATTCAAAATAATACATTTATCCAAAAACATCACATAAACATGATAAATAACCAACATCAACATAATATAGTAGCTTAAATTGGTGAAAAACAATATCTTGAAAATAATAAGAATTGATTCCGTTTTAACTCTATGAAGTTTAAGGGTGTATCTGATTTCAGTCTTTTAATTTTTTTTAAATCTTTTAGTTTTCCAATTTGAAGAAAAAGTATTTTTAATCTTTAGACACTAATTTTTTTTAACTGTTGTTATTCTTTATACAGTAAATCTAACAGACTAATACTGTATTTATTGCAATTTAAAAGACTAAAATACTTTTTAATTTTATATTCAAAACTAAATTCACTGCAAATTTCAAATTTTAAATAAACTAATAACATAACTAAGTGAAGAAACAAAAAAGATGACAGTATGCATCAAAACTCAAATTTTCAAGCACAGTTTTTCAAGAACAGAGATATTTAAGATGGAGTCCAGCCACCATAGACAAGAAACACAAAATAAAGACACAAATTTTGAAGATTTGTGTTCAAACAGAAAACTTTTCCCTTTCCAAAGCTAGCTTCTTGAAGTCTTAGTTTCTATCAAGAATTTTAGGAAAAGTGGTATCCAAAGGTTCCAAAAGGCTATTCTCCCCCATACCAATTCAAATTTGCAACGAACAAAGAGAAAATGTTCATTTTCCGCTTAATGATTTAAAATTTTTACCTTCCAAATATTCATATGTATAACTCAAATGACTAATATGTTATACTAATATGTTATTTTTTAATTTCTTCATGCAGAAACTTATCTAAATAACATAAATGACTTTTCGAACATGATAAGTAAGCACAATTTACATCACATCATTCAAAATGAAAATCTAAAACGAAAATAACCAGAATATATAACAATCATTTCTGTATCATAAAAAACAATGAAGTTTTTGCGTTAGGTGGATGTGTTAAATGATATGGTGCGGTAGAAATTGGCCCATTTGGAAGATGGAACCAGGGATGAGAATGAGACGTATTACTCGTATGAGAGTATGAACTGTTATTGTAGCAGTAATCAATGTTGTTCAATGTAGGCAAAAAAAAGCTTGATGAGTTGAATTGTAAGGCAATAGAAAGAAAATGAAAGATGTGGCAAAGCGAGTGAAATGCAACAAACAATTATCGTGCGTCTTACCGAAGATGAGGAGAGTGATCAGGAGTCCTTGTCAACGATGCGTTTGTCGGTGGAGTTCCTCCCGTGAGCGTAACTCTTGAGGTGAAAATCAACAAAAAGGGCGAAAAGAGAGGCGTTGAAGAGCGCATTGAAGCACCAGCCCCAAATTCCGGAGCAGCCAGAGGAGGAGAAGTGGAAGCGGAGCATGAGGGCAGAAATCGCGAAGCTGAAGAGGAACTGGAGAATCTGGCAGTTGGTGACGGCGCGCTTCCAGGAGGGGCGGAAGGAGAGGGCGGTGAGGAAGTAGTAGGCGTACATGATGACGTGGACGGAGGCGTTGGTGAGGAGGGCGACGGGGAAGAGGGACTGGGAGGTTTGAAGCCAGAGGTAGGACATGAGGAGGACGGTGGAGTGGTGGTACACGTGGAGGAAGGTGAGGCGTCGGGTTGAGCGGGAGAGGATGATGAAGAGCGTGTCAAGGAACTCGAGGATTTTGGAGAGGTAGAAGATGTAGGCCCAGAAGAAGAGAGGCCCAGTGGGCTTGGTGTGGGGAGGGAAGCAGATGGCCCAGTGGAGGTGGGGGGTGTGGGTGAGGAGGGTGAGGGAGGTGCCGAGGAGCATGAGGAGGGAGAGGAGGAGGAGGAGGAGGTTGTGGAGGGCGGTGATGGGTTTGAGAAGGTGGTGAGGGAAGGGTGGGAGAGGGAGATGGGTGAGGAAGAGAGTGAGTGAAAGGTATGTGATGATTGAGAGAGTGAGGAAGAGAGGGGAAGAGAAAGGAGTGTGTGGAGGGTTCCATTGGAAGTTCAGGATGCTTGGCTGGTACACCATCCACCACTCCACCACTGAGATCAAACCCATTCTGGATAATCCTCAACCAATTTTTTACCTCTCTCTTCTCTTTCATGGATATTCATATATATAACTTCTTTAATTCACCTTCCTTCATCTCCTCTCACATTAACCGTGTGCTTCAATTAGGAGGGAAGAAATTCACACATTAGATTTGGAGTAATTTGAGAAAAATATATATAGAAAGAGTTACATTATTATTTGAAAGTTTATTGAAATTTTGTTGAATGATATAAGTTTATAATGTTTTTAATTTTATAAATATTTAAATAATGAGATATGAGATATTTTTTATAAAGTTAATTAAAATTTTGTAAATTATTTTTGATATCATTAAATAATTATTTTTGGAATAAGTAAATTTTTTTTGTCATTATCAAAACATGTGAAATTCTCACAAAATAAATAAATTTCGTGATGTGAAAAAATGTTTAAAAAATAATTTGAAATGTAGTAAAATAAAAATTAAAGACATTTATTTTTAACTTATAACGTATTATAGAAAACACTATTTTTTTTTTCATTATTATAAAACGTTGTAATAGTGAAAAATAAAAAATACTACTAAAAAAGATAACGATGTGAACATCTAACATAATTTATTATAATTATATTTTGAAATGGGAGTGCACAAAGCTCTCAACTCAATTTGAACTTTTTTTCTCAAATGGTTTCTTTGATCTCAAGCACGAAAAACTCTCTCAAACAAAAAGTAAATAGTGAAATGGGAGTGCACAAAGCTCTCAAATGAATTGAGTGAATGGTGACGAAGGACAATGAAATATAAACCTAAGCATCTACATGGCTTTACTTAACCTTTTCGGAATGAAAATTGTCCATCACTTGCTTTTTCATCTTCACACTGCTCAGGAGAATGTTGGAACCAAATACAGTGTTACCCTCTTTTGTTTTTCTATTATTTCATATAATTACAATTTTGACTCCATTCCTGCATTGTGAAAAGGTTTCCAATTCTACTTTCTAGATGTTTCTCGTACTTCTCATTTGACTTCCCTCGATGTACAATTTTATGACCATTTTTTTTCATGAGATCCAAGATTAGGAAGATTCTTCGGAGTTCAGAACCTACGTTCGTGAAACTACAAGAGGTGAAAAAAAAAATACTAACTCTAATTTATTTAATGGATTCAAAATATAGAGTACAGAATCAGATAGCAAAACAGAAAGGATGAATATAAGAATTCCTAACAAAATTTAGGAGCAAAACCCTCACCAAATCCCAGTTAATGTAATAGAAAAATGTTGGTTCACTAATTACCCCCAGACTTAGTATGAAGCAGCCAGTGAACCGCCCAAGGATACTCCAGAAGTAACGAAGAGCAAAATTGGACAACCACTACGTTTATATCAGCACAAACTAAGCAGAACCTGCTGCAACCTTTTTCCGAACAACCCTTTTTCGCCGGGCTTTAGGAGCTGAAGATTCCGCACCTGCCCCGTCTGCATTCCTTTGTTTGATGCCCAGGAGCCCAAGCCCAGAAACAACTGCATTCTTTGATATAAACCATTTTGAGGATGGCGTTTCTACATTCTCAGAAGTCCTGTTGTACACTTTCAAGAGGTCATCCGACTGAGCCAGCGGATCTGCCTCAACTCCAAGCCATGCACGCTTAGAAGTCTCTCCTAATTGAACGTTCAAGACCCTGCATAAAATTTGGAATAAGTTTTCAAAAAACAGCTTCTAAAATACTTTCTTCCTCTACCATGATGTAACTTATGTTAAAACAAAATGGATTCAACATTATTGGTGAACAAATTATTCAGTAGAGAAAAAACCACACCTGAATGTTGTGCTGAAGAACAGGGCAACTCCAATAACATCAAAATGGGTCATCATTGCTCTATCAAACCCACCTAACAGTTGATATCTAAGGTTAGCATAAATTCCGAGAAAAGCACCGTAACCAAGCGCATTACTGCTCACACTTGGGACTGTCACAGATAATCTGCAGGCACAACATATGCAAGGATAAAATTAATACTTAGCACTCGTAATTTGACCAATCGTGGGTAAAACTCAAGGATTATTAAAAAAATTAAATGAATTTGAATGCTATTAAAAATAAGACTGGGTTTCAACCCTGCACACCTTCCCTCCTTTTTACTGGCCAAAGTGTTTGACACTGCACCTTGTACTGCACCAGCACTCAGACCAACCATGCACAACTCAGCAGCCTTGAATAAAAAGCATTGGATTCTCTTTTGCAAGTCAAATTCCCTGAGTGGATAGCTCTTTTCAAATATATTGTTTGGAAGCTTCTGCAAAGTATTTTGTAAATCAAACCGAAATGTGTTCCCATATGATCGACAAGGAGCAAGAGACCAAACAACTAGTGCATTGCATGCTGCTGCTGTCAGCACGTTCATAAGTGCAAGATCCCACTCCTGCTTTATCCTAGATTCAAATTGAATTTAACAATTATTACTCTAATTCATCATCAAGAATACCAGAAACACTTCCAAACCATTTTGAATGCATAACACACCTATGTTTCCGATTCTTTATCTCCCACCACAATGAGCAACCTACTGTTGCTACCTCCTCCAATACAAGCCTATACAAGAATGCAGGATCTGCAAGCAACCTGCACAATAAAAGATGAATATACGAGATAGCAGTGTATACAAAGATACACTCCAAAATGAAAACTAAAAGTTAAATAGATTTGATGGGAACAAGGGGGGAATGGGAAAAAACCTTAGTTCTAGGAGCAAAAGTATTCTTCCAACTCACAAACTCATTGTCTAAAATAAGATAATAATTGGGGCCAACACTACTGCAAATTAAACTCTAGCTAATAACCTGAATTAAAATAGGACCCCTAAAGATAAGGTCAAATTAAAATCCTAATGATATCAGAAGAAAAAATATGGGGTTAAATGTGAGGCATTAGACCCAAAATGTTCTTGTATTAGAATAAAATATTTCAAGACAACCAGGACATAATTGAAATTACCTGCCAATGAAAGACCTTGATAGTGTTTGAGGCAGTGTTCGGGAAATAAACCTACTGGTGGTCGGCCTCGCATTGATTGCGAGAAATTTTACCATTTGAGCTGAACTAACCAACCCCTAAACAACAAATTTCAGTCAGCCCAATGCTTAATGGACTAAACAAGTAAAAATAAACTGAAAATTATGGTACCATTTCATAAGCTTGTCGAAGCCCTGCAGGCAAATCCATCATAGTCCTTTGCCACTCATTTAACACAGCATCCACAAACTTTCGGTCAAATAGCTACAACAAAGACAGAATGAGTTTCATTTCTTAAGGAAACATCAAATGAAAGCCATGAAAAGTTGTATGCTTCACAAAGGGGGAAAACCTATCATATAAAATGAACAATATTTCTAACCTCTTCAAAAAGTATTCGTCTCCTAAACAAGCCACCCTCATCTCCATCATCACCTTCATCAAAGTCATCAAAATAATCATCATCATCACCATCATCATCGCCTCCGTCACCACCACCATGATTGATTTTCTTTCCAATATCTCCACCACCTCCCCCAATGTCTAGCTGCAAACAAAAGGGCAAAAATGAATTTCCAAATACTAAAAACAATAAATCTCATTCCACTAAGTGAAGTCAGCTACATGGACTACACAATACCATTGGTCTCAGTCTAAAATTAATTTTTTGGGAGTATTCTTGAATTTACAGATATTAAACTTGCTAATGAAAACATTAAAAAAGTACTCGTGTAATCCAAGTTACCACCCACCAAGTACATACATAGGCCATGCAGCCAATACTGAAAATTTAGATACAGAGTTCAAACCAAACAGTAAGATTAAACTAAATATCATCATTTTATACATTCATAATTAATAACATTAAACGGATCATGCATAGCATCACCAATTGACCAGTCTGGTCCTGTATAGACTTTCGTTACAAGTTAATAAATTAAGGAGATAACGTAGAAGGAAGAATGGAGACATTTTCTCTCTATAACTTCTGGTCAGAAGATTGTGCACCTGAAATTAAAATATTATTTGGAGATGCAAAGGGAGGGTCTTAGAACGAAAGATTGAAACTTAAAAATTAGCTAAGAATGAAGAAACAAGTTTAATGTTAAGGTGGTTTTATAGCTGACATAATTATGAAAATTTAGCTCTCGGGAAGCTTCTATTGATAATGTCTGGGAGTAAATAATTCAATTAGGGTAGCTAGCCATACCGCATTGTTCTAGGCTCTAGAACAAGCAACACTCATGGTAGTCAGAATCAAGCTTCAACTCAGAAAAGCACACAATTCAGCAAATCTACTGTGGCTGGGCAAGTACATCTATGGAAAGAATTGGAAATTTTCAAACTCCGAAGAAGCATTTTTTGCACAAGAACATAAAGTTGTGGAATCGTGCATTTTGTTTTCTCTTTAAGGGCTTCTAAAAGCTTCAGCCCATAAAATCAAGCCCCAAATCCCAAATAATGGAAACACACCCTATCTACGTATTTTCAACTTCACACAATCGTTCCCCATACTCTGTTGCAGAAACCACCACAACCAGAGCTCCCCTCCATTGCATCAGAACTCTTCTGGTCCATAAGCAACGCCTCTCCCTGCCTTTGTGCAGTTTTCTCTCCCTATTTGTGTAACTGCTCTGTTTAAGATGTTAAGTGGTTCTGGAGTTGCAACCTGCCTGTCTCATATAGCTACTCCATGGTCTGATGTTCACGTCATGTCTACTCCATTGTCTGATGTTCACGTCATGTCTTTTGTATCAGGTGTAGGAACTAAAAACTAATGCAGTATTATAAGATGTTTTGTTTCATTGTTTGTCATGAATTCTATATCAGGGGGCCTTAGTTATTGACTTTCTTATGCTTATAAATCTATAATTATAAATTTAAGCTCAACTAAGTATTTTATGTGTTAGAATGGTTTTCTCTCTCTTATTCTACTATGTTAGATTCATGAAAAGGAATTTACATGCAAATGCCTAAATATTAATATTATAAATCTTGTCCACGACCATGATTTTGTTCAAGTATTTGCAACTACAATTGTGGCCGCATTTGCCATGCTTTCCCACACTGTCATTAAACGCAATGAAACCGCATCCACGATTGATTTAAAACCCTGGTAATCGGTAATCCTTTATGACAAGGATGTTATTATCTCATAAAAGTTTAATCCAATCCCAATTTAGACTTAAGAATGGTCCACAACACCTTCAATCCTCTCAATTAACACGCTAGCATATATCTTAGTTCTTCAGCCACAATTTCCACTAGTAACTAGGGAAATGGTAAACACTGTTAGACAACTAACAAAAAAATAAAAATAAACCAGTGATACTTATACTGATAGCCCCGAAACAAGCACGGGAACACGTTATTTCTCATGCAGATATTTTTCCATCTGATAAATACAACAAATAAAAACAATAATACATGCAGCTAATTATACTGTAAACACGAAAGAGCCATAACTAGAGTATTCACCGGTTCACTTTCCGCGAGAACGACAAATTTTAGAAGAAAACCCTAATTTAGTGACTAGAAATAGAGAGAGAGGAGTTACCTCGGGGCTGGACACGGTTTCCTTTTGCGATAAATCGAGTTTGGATTTCTCCAAGGTGACGGCGCCGAGCGAGCCGTACTGGCCGCCCTTCATAGAGAGAGGCTCGGAAGCGACGGGCGCGTTGAGGCAACGCTCCAAATGAGTGGTGAAGTCGGTTTCGACGTGGGCGGTGATTTTGAGGCCGGAGACATTCCTGATGTCGGAGGATGAAGAGGATCGGAGGAGGAGAGGGCGGTGCGTGTGGCAGAGCGTGGGAAGCATGGGAATGGGGTTAGGGGAGGATTTAGCCCCGACATGGTTAATCTTGAATTGAGAGAGTGCAGGAAGCATGTTTGTGTGGAGAGAGATGGAAGAATGACCTAAAAGTGAGGAACAACAACTTCTACCAACAAATTGTTCTTCTCATGACTTTGATCGAAGCGATTGAAGAAGAAGATGAAGATGATGATGAAGAAGATGAAAAATGAAGAATGAAGAGAAGAGCACAACCCAATCCGAAACCCAATTTTTATTTGTAAACCCACTGAGTTCACTCGTCTTCACTCGGCGCCTTCACCTTCCTTTAACCATTCTCCACAACCACAAATTTTTCTCACCCTTCCAAATCCCTATTAACTCCAATTTTAAAACTAAATTTTTATAACTATATTATGACAATAATTAAATTACTTTAAAACATATTTTATTTTATTGGAAATATTCAATACTTTTTTTTTATTTTTACTCAATTCAATTCCAAACTAGTTGTCATAATTTCTTGTTTATGTTTTCAATCTAATTTTATTTTACAAATTAAAATAACTTTTTTTTAGGTTAAACATTTTTATATGCTAAATTATTTATTTTTATTTATTTATTTTTCTCAGATTATATAAGTTATTTTTAAGTTATAAAAAAATTAAAGCAGGGTAAGTTTTTATAAAACTATGTCATATCAAATAAATTATTTTTTAAATATATATATATATATATATGTCATGTTTGAATTATCATATGTTTACAATCATCAATTATTTTAATGTATAGTTATTTTGTAAAAGACAAAAATGGTTCTATTATTCATTTTTTTTTTCAAAAATCAAACAATTTTTATTTTTAATTTATTCTATTTATACCATTATATAAAAAATAATTGTATCATTTAATAAATATAAATATATTTTATTTATTTAATAAAAAATAATTTAACAACTATTCTCAATTAAAAATAACCACAAAATAATATTTCAACACTATTTTTACAAATTATATAGAAAAATTTAGTTTTTTTAATATCGTTCTTACAAAATTATATTTTTAACATTAAATTACTTTAATGTAATAAAAATATAAATACACATGCCTGGACAGATAATAATTATGTTGAATGCCATGAATTTTTTTCTAAATTAATTAATATATACGTAACCAAACATAATTGTTTTAACTGAACTAATTAATACTTTAAAATAAATATGATTTAGTGTAGTTTTAATCGTTGGTAAGTATAAATGTTTTGTAATATTTTTTAACATTTTATTTTATTTTCAAGAAAATATAATTTACTTTGTATACTTTATAACATTATAATTATATTTTAAATAAACATAACAATATACACTTATAATTTACTATATTGGCATCGACAGAATTTTTTTGGATCTACCGTTCTTTAGACACACAAAAATTATAATAATATAAATAAAATTATAATAATTTTTAAAAATTCTATTATTAAAATATAAATTATAGTAAAACTAAAACCCTAAACTAATAAATATAAATTACTATTAAAAAAATTATTGAATCTGAGTTGAAAGAAAGTTTCGTCATTTATTCAAATTCTTTGTAAAAATTAATTATTAATAAATATTTATATTTACTCTATGATAACTACTAAAAGTAACATACTCATTTAAATTTGATTATGACATAAATGATTAATACAGTGATTATCTATTAATTTTTATATTTATATTTGATGTTTAATAGTTTTAATTAAATAATAATTTTTAAGTTTTTAATTATATAACTTAAGTGATATTTATTACATGAATAAAAAAATCATGGTTAAAATAGGTAATAATATTCAGAAATGAAGATTATTAAACTTAATTTTTTGTTGCTTTGCATATATATTTAAAAGTAGTTTAAAAAACTTATCTGTCTTAATTAAAAATATTTTGTATATTGAATAGTTTTATATAGTTTAGAAGATGAGATTATGAATAATTAATTTTATTTTATTTGTCTCAATCTCCTACGTATCTTTTAAAGAAAAAAAATCATAAATAGTATTTTTATTATTGATGTTTTTCATTGTATTATTTTATACATCTCCTCAATGGCTTGATTGCACACCATATATTAGACAAAATCATGGAATTCCTTTCACTATTGGAAAACATGAAATTTATATGGAGAGCATCTACATATATATTTTTTAACTATTTTATATTTATTTACTTAAATTTTTTTAATTTTAATTGTGCTCTTTTGTTTTATAATTTTGATTTTGATTAGTTGTTAAAGGAATTGATAGAGAGATTAAATTGCACAAAAACTATAAGCATTGACGAACATATAGAAAATGATAGAAAAGATTTTTGTTTTGACTTACAACTATTTCAAATTTGATAACTTAAGTTTTTCTACATAAGAATACTACATAAAACATATTTTGTGAACACTTAAGTTACCTATTTTAATCAAATTTAAAGAAAAAACAGAAAGAATTTTTGTGAGTGTTTAAATTTTCTATTTTTTTTCTCATTTCCGAGGAGACACGAAGCTCTAGACAAAGTTGATGCATGTGGATAGGTGAATTGTGAGGAAATATAAATCATAAAATTTTAAAAAATAGGATAATAGATTGTATAAAAGATATAGTGAAATAAAGATATAGTTGTGAATTTATTCGAAAGTTCATCTAACTAGTTTATTTTAATTTAATTGAAGTTTATAATTGTTGATTTATATAAAATCTATCAAAAAGTTTTATGTGAGATAATAATAACTTTGAATTGTTGTTTTGTTTGAATCTGGAATGAATAGTATTAGTAACTTTGACTCATATGTTTATATAAAAGTTGAGATATTTTTGAAATACTTTAATATTTTGTTTTTTTTATTATTTATTAAAGTATTTTTTTAATGAGTATGTATAAAAAAAACTATCTATGGGATTTATTGTAATTAAATCTATTATCATATGATGTTTTTTTTTATTAATTAAGGTTTGCTATTGTTTATTTATTATACTTCATACTTTTTTTTATAATCTAATCACGTAATTTTCTTTATTCAATTAAAACTTTGAAAATTTGATTGAATTGTAATATGAAGTAAACGAGACTCTTTCATATCTAAGAATAAAGTAAAAGGAAGTGGGTATCATTAAAACCTTTTTTTCTTATAGAAAAAAACTTGATTACAGTAATTAAAAAATTGATTTATAATGAAATAAAAAAAAAACCCTTTGTCTCACTGAGATTAAGATTAATATTAAAATATTTTTGTAGGTTAATAATTACTAGATCTTAAAAGATATTGTAAAGTATAATGAAATTAAATCCAACTATTACATTTATCTAAATTGAACCATTTTTATCCACATACCAAATATTCAATAAACTTCGTAAATTAAAATCTATTACCCTTCATATTTATTTTATATACAATTTTCTTTAATATTTATTTTTATATTATTATTTAAAAATTTAGTTAGGATTTTTCATCCACTTATGTCTAATAAGTCATGACTACGACATCACTATTAATTCAAAATCTTAAAACAATAAATTTATAATTTTTCTTTATTATATATTAATTGTTCATCTTATTTTTTCCATGGAACCAAACTCACACATAAAAATCACAATATTAACTAAAATTATAATGAATCACACGTTTTTATTATTGTTAACAAGATCGAATACAAATATATAGTTTTTGTTTTTAACACCCCATAGAGGTGTATAAAGAAAATACATATGTTTGAGATCTTCTAAATTTGGTGAATTTTATAGCAAGACATTATATAACTTAATTGACAAGAATTTTATTAGATTAATATATATATATATATATATTTATATTGTCTTGCTATATAACTTAATTGATATATAAAAGTAGAAGAAATTTACATTATAATTTTTTTAAAGAAAAAAAATACTTTCAAATTATATAATCCGAAAAAATATATTTTAAGTAAAAAATTGATAAATTGAGAAATTAAAAAATAATATTCAATAAAAAGTTTTCAAATTTTACATTCTAAAAGTTATTTTTTTATAAAAGAAAACAATAAAATAGAGATTTTCGTATTTATACTAAAAACGAGGATGAAAAGAAGAAATCTTCGTATTTATACGTTTATTGGTCACAGTTCATTGAAAGCCTTGGAAACTTAATAAGTCTACAGTCAAATCATAAATTCTTAAAATTATATATTTTTCAATCTCTTCCATACTCTAGCAGCCTTTTATTCTAATAACTTGGTTTTAAATGCATTTGAAGATAGGATTGTGTAAGTTTAAATGAGGTAAATAGTTATTTTAATATTTATTCTTTATTCTTCACCTTTTAATATTTAACAATTAAAAATAAATCAACATATTTATTATTTTCTTGATTATATTAATCCACCATTTTTATTTCAATTCTTTGTGTTTATTTTGTTTCTCCAAATTACCTCCTCTATACAAATGAACCACTCAACAGAAGTAATTAAGTTAAGTTTTTTTTTTTTATACTTTTTTAAGTTTAAAAGACAACTTTAAAACTAAAGATAAAACAAAAGTTTTTAAAGTTAAAAGTAAAGTTATTTGATATAAAATGTTATTTTTTACCAATAAAATTCTCATATAATTATCAAATCAATAAGATCAAAATAACAACTATTTGTATATTCTTACATCTTTAGATTATTTTAGTGTGAAGAAAAAAACTTAAAAAAAATTCTAAAACCCATCTAAATTTCTATTTGATCAAAAAAATTCTTCAAAAAAAACACTAAAAAAACTAAAACAAGTAAAATCAAATACTTCCTTATTACTTTGCATCTAGTCTAGGCTTGCTACTAAACATGAAGAAAGAATCATTAATTTAATATAGTATCACATATATAAAAAAGAGAAGTAATATATTGAGAACGAAGAAAAGTAATATATTGACAACTTGTATATATAATGAAGAAAAGTAATATATTGACAACTTATACTGTTTATAACTTTATTTTTCTTTCTAAATTTTTACATGAAGTGACAAAAATAACATTTCTTCATATCATGAATCAGAGGTTATATAATAGAATAAGTTGTCAATGTATCATTACTAAAAACTCGATGGAAAAAAGTCATGTGTAACTTGCCATTATGATTCAAGCATCCTTTGCCTTGTGGAAGGGAGAAACAGTTTAGCAAGAAAAGCAAGCACGAGTGCATGACATTAACCAAAGCAGATATCAATGGCAACAAAAGCAAAGGAATCCTTTTCTTGTGCCTCCAATCCTAGGCCATTCCTCTTCATCACGCACCCCTTTTTCATATCAAAACCATATAATACTTCCACCTTCTTCTGTCATAAAAACCTCGCTTCTTCCTCAAAACACACCAACCTTTTCACCCCAACACAGACACAATCCATGTCTCTAACAGGTCGTTCTCGTGTTGTTGTGAATGGGGTTAGAAGAACAAGAACTTTTCACTATTTCTGGTGCCTATATTGCCAAAGAACCGTGAGGTTACCCTTTACAAACAGTGATGGTTCCATATGCCCCTATTGCTTCCACCATCTGCGTTATGAGCTTGATATCTCAAGGCCAAGGCTTCTCATGAACGTGCCAAATAACCTGCAACCTTCACCAGCTACTCAGCTTTTGGATAGCTTGGCCCTTGTTCTTGATCCACCTCTAAGGAGGCAGAACAACAACCATTTCAACACAACCACACAATGGGAAACAGAGAATGAACATGGTTCAGATCACCATGCTTGGATTACACTTCGTTTTCCAAGGCCAACTCGTGCAGATAGGCCTATTTTTTCAGGTAATAACATGTTATTATTTTAATATTTTTTTATATCATTTAATTCTAAACTTATATTTTATTATATATATTTGTTTTCACATCACGAGAGTTTGTATATAATTGTAAAAGTTGTAAAATTATCATTTTTGTATTTCTTCACCAGAAAACTTGGTTCCTCAGACCTCTGACATTGACACCCTTTTTGAGAATACATTAGATGATGACTTCATTAATGGGGTGATTGAGAACAGTAATAGAACAGGGCCACCTCCAGCAGCATCTTCTGCCATTTCTGCATTGCCAGTGGTGAAACTGACACAAGCCCATTTGGCAAGTGACCCCAATTGCCCTGTTTGCAAAGATGAGTTTGAGCTTGAGATGGAAGCCAGAGTGTTGCCATGCAAGCATTTCTACCATTCTGACTGCATCATCCCTTGGCTGCGCATGCACAACACTTGCCCTGTGTGCCGCTACGAGCTGCAAGGTGTGTTTTTTTTTATCAGTAAAAAACGAATGAATAAATAAGAGTTATTTGAGATATACTTCAACCCTGTTACAAAAGAGTTATCTGAAACTCTTATCCTCTAACTTCCTTACAATATCAGGTGTGGTTACTCCTGATGCTAATTACAGTTTCCAAAGAGATGAGAATGACCTGAGTTTTGCGTTTGAGGAGATCTCAAACAGCTTGAGCTGGGTTTGGAACCACTTGTTTTCATTCTCGCCTATCCGTTCAGTCCTAGATTGGACACGCTCCTACTTTGATTTCCATGAAAATCGTCTTCGTGGTCGTGAAGGTAATGCCAAAATCATAATTTTTGCTTTTTTTTTCACCATATTTTTTTTTATCAACAAGAAATAAAAAAATAAATAAATGTGATCCCAGGAAAACAAACTCTCCAAGCAAACAAAACTCATGAAAAGATGCCTACTAACACAAAACCGCACACATTGCTAGCTAAAAACCAACCACGGAAAACCACCACATAAACTAGCACCCTTCAAAACCAGCCCAACCCACCTAAAATTCAGCTAGAATTTCTAATAGAAAGAATACATATTAGGGGTTCTAGACACCAATCAGAGAAGGAGAAATCCCCTAGAGATACTTTGGCTGAAATCCAAGACCACATCTTTAGTTGAACCATGGAGAAAATTTCTAAATAATCAATCACACCATCTTTAGAAATGTAGGTATTCCTATGTCTCATAATTAATCATCATCATGCAGCTAAAAAGGTTTTTTGTCGTACAATAAATTATTACATGACTCAAGATTAGGCAGTTCTAGTAATTTCAGTGTGATACATAAGCTACGTAATGTTAGATCTTATAAAAATTTCTTGATACCTTTAAGTTGCAAGTTTAAAGGCTGACCAAGGTGTTAGGAACCTGCAGGTAGGTCTTGGTGGCGATCATTGTTCATTATAGAGTGAGATCTCTGGAACTGAAACCTGGTTTATCATATCAGAATTATGGCAGTTGGTTAATTTTAAGCAGGTAATTAATGGTGCCGAGCACCTCATTTTCAAGGATGGAATTAATACAGAAGATCTTGAAAGCTGCTTCTGGTGCAACTGCCCACAAGTTATATTGAAAAAACATTGATCTTCACTAGTTTCCTGATTTTTATTTATTCTTTAGTCTCTCTTAATCTATATACATTTTCTTTCAATATGAATGCTTGCGGTAATTTCTCTGCTAATTTTCAGTAGTCTTGCTTTGGGGCATTTTAAGGTGCAAATTATTGATTTCATTGTGTGCGGATACAAAATAAAAGGCAAAGAAAATGTAGCCAAACCAGAAAAGCCATTTGGTTTAGAAAGCAAAAAAAAATCAGTTACATAATTTGTGGTATGCATTTAAGAACCCACCACACTGCACATACCTAATAAATATTTATAAGATTCTTGTGTCTGATATGGTATATGATAAAAAAAAAAGATTATTAATGCACATAACATTATAACCCTACACATTTTTTGGGTTGCTTTGATTTTCTGCTGGACATTATTTGCTTGTAAAATATATTTATTTTATCAGCAAACATACTGTAAAGTAAATTTTTATGTAAGTGAAGCATTATTAAATTCTAAAGATGAAAAAAGAGAACTAGACAACATAAGTAGTTGAGTAGTGGTAACTGAATAAGGGAAAGTTGATGTCTCTAGTGAAGTGTGAAGAGAATGGTAGGATTGGATGTGTTTTTATTATTGATAGTTATGAAAGTGAACTTGCTCTATTGCAGTATATCAGGCTTTGTCTTGTGTTTTTTCAATCTTCCTTTTGTATTTTTTTTAGGCTTTGTCTTGTGGTTTCTCAATCTTCCTTTTGTATTGTATTTTTTTGTGTATACGAATTTGGTTTTAACCAAGTCAAATTCATCGTGTTGTCTATTTAGTCAATTTCACCTTATTATTGTATGAATTTGGCGATGAGGAGTATTCTTTTCATGTTTTGTTAGAATCCCTGACTCATTTGTCCGGTATCATGAAAAAAAAAACCTTGCTCCTTTAAGTAACTTGTTTTTTAAGTCACATGTGGCTTCATCTGAAAGAGATGAATTACCTTCATCATCTGCAACTGGTGATTTGACTTCTACATGTTCAACTAGTTTCTCTTTCTTTAATGGGAGAGAACATGAAAGTGGATTTGGAAATGGTTGGATAATATTCTCCTTGCTTCCAATGTTGTGAGTATTAGTATATTCCCTTGAATGTTCTATTAAGTTTAAGCCTGTAAACTCTAGGAGTGTGTACATCATTTTAGGTTCTTTATGTTACTTTTTCTAGTTTTACTTGCTGATCTTTTTGTTTTGCAGATTTATATGAATTTGATAAGATGGTTTTCTATTCACTAATTGTTTGTACATATTTTATATTGTACAACTTGCAACCAAAGGCAAATTATTATTTTGGGGAATTTGCTACTAAGAATTTGAATACATGTTCTAAATGTCTTGGAGTCTTTGACTTTGCTCCAATTCATATACACCCACACAAAAATGAGAGGTTAGTGGTCTCCCATCCAAAAGGTTCCGATTCAATCCAACAACAAAATATAATAAAGAGGAATTCCTTCAACACCTAACTAATCCTAATGAGAGTGAGTTGGCTTGTACAAAAGTTCTTATTCAACTGCCCAAAATCTCTAAGATAAGCCAATACAATATAAAAGTGCCCAAAACAAATACATGGATATATAAACTTGTTTCTCAAGATACATAATACCTGGTAGACGCTTGATTCCGGCTGGCTGATACCAAGCCTCCTCACTTATCTCCAAGTAGCAGTGTAATTCTGATGTGCACTTATCCAGAAAATCTGTTGCCGAACTTCAATGGTGCAACATCTTCACCTTGGTTCACAATGTTGTTATTTTCATTGTCAAGTAGACTCATGGTCAAATCTTTCAAGAAGGTACCATATTTAGAACTTGTAGATTTTTTTGCAAATTTTAGTTTCTCTTGTAAAATTAACATGCTATTGAGAATCACAAGTAAAAAGGTCCCAACATCAGTTAACACAGCAAGCCAAACAATCCCCAAATGTCAAACAATTTGTGTGTTCTGTATGTCAACAGATAAATAGTCTCATTGACAAAGGAAAACTTTGAAGACTTGCCACATATATTCCTTTCTGCATGTTGCATGTTAACATCAGACACCTTTTGGTGAGTTTGAATTTATTATTTGAAGTTTGTTTTATTCGAGATTGCTAGATCTTAAATTTCTTGGTAAATTATTATTCTTTAAATTCATTTGGTCCCACTATGAAAAATTTCAGTGGATCTAGCAGATTGTTACAGTTTATTTTATCTCTGCAATTATTATTTTTCTGCAATAAATAATGGTGATGGTGCCATCTCTCTGTATTTCCAAATTAATTGTTTGGTTCTCGTCCCGGGTCCACAGTTGCGACAATATAATATATAAATTCATATCTCCATATTCTACATTTTGGAGATTACACGTGTCTATATCAGTGTCGTGTCCAGTATATGTGTCAGTATCCTTGCTTGCTAAATAGGTGTTTACCCAAACTTGACTCAGGTGTGTAATTAGTAAGGTAGTAGTAGAACATTTTCCCACTAAAAAAGAAATATTGATTGTTTTTCATCACCAATAGTCCCTGCAGGAACATTGTCCTTCCTTAAAGCAATGAAACCTGTGAGTATCTCTAACAGTGATTTCCCTGCCAGTGATGGCTGAAATATGTTTGATGGCATTGTGGCAATCACCACAAATTCTTAGGTTCTTCACAATCAATATAGGTACTCCTTCTTCAGTGGAGATCAGGCCAAATGCAACTGCCAGCTTCTCACTGTGATTTAATAACCTTCTTTCTTTCTCATTTCTCTCTAGCTCTTCACTTTTCACCAATGCCCATCTTATATCTGGTACATACCCTGCTTCCTTCATTTTCCTTAACAATTCCTCCATGTACACATGAATCTCTTTTATCATTGGATGTGAAGTGTCTTCAGCCACAAAGACATGCACCTTCTTATCTATCTCTATCCAACTACAACCCGGTTTCTTCTTCACTCCTCTTCCCCTCATCATCCTTTTAATGTTTGCAGCCTCGTCCCATCTGGAAGCACTGGCATACATATTTGAAAGCATTACATATGGAGCAGCATTATAAGGTTCCAGCCGGAGGAACTCATTGGCTGCTTTCACTGCTAGGTCCACATTTCCATGCTTCCTACACGCACCAAGCAAAGAAGCCCATTCAACAGAACCAGGATTAAATGGCATTGTTTCAATAATCCTCTCAGCCTCCCTGAGTTTGCCAGCCCGACCCAAAAGATCTATCATGCAGGAAAAATGTTCTTCTTCTGGTTCAATCCCAAACTTTTCTTTCATCATATTAAAATATTTCTGACCCTCTTCAACTTTTCCTGTGTGTGCACATGCAGAAAGAACAGATATGAAGGTTATGCTGTTAGGAGCAATATCTTTCTGCAGCATCAGTTCAAAAAGCCTGAGCGATTCAACTTCAACACCATGCTGCGCATAGCCTGCTATCATTGAGTTCAAAGACACCGTGTTATGTTCTCTCATTGTATCAAACACCTTTCTTGCATCATGAACATTCCCACATCTGGAATACATAGCTACAAGAGCATTATTCACTGAAATGCGATTATAAGAAATGTCTGATTTTATAGCCAATGCATGAACCTGTTTTCCCACAGAAGGGGATGACAAATTAGAACAAACACTAGTCACACACACAAAACTACAATCATCCGGACGAAAATCCTTGCGCTGCATCTCCTTGAAACACCAAAGGCCATCTTCAGACAAGTCTTCATACTGTGAAAACCCAGATATCATCGTGTTCCAAAGAACCAAATCAGGTGCATGAATCTCCTCAAACACCTTCCTACATTCCACCATGCCAGCAGCACACTTAGAATACAAATCAATCAACCCACTCCCA
>Ga0123342_1004258_pt1 | contig 22041 bp, 8 predicted proteins | sample Turbeawhitnodule_FD_89960 | JGI IMG/M metagenome (GOLD analysis project Ga0123342, IMG submission 89960) | Root nodule microbial communities of legume samples collected from Mexico - Turtle bean Mexico white nodule | ecosystem: Host-associated > Plants > Roots > Nodule | place: Mexico: Nepantla...
AAATATATTATTCATAGTATATATATATATATATATATATATATATAATTTTAAAAAAATAACGTGTTCTTTTTACTAAAGGAATATTCATTATCATGTTAAATTATTTAATAAAAGTGAGATGAATTTTTTTTATTAAAAAGGTTAGCTCTCATCTTTTTATGAGATTTTTTTTGCAAAACTTAACCAAAAAACTATTTTGAAAAGCATGATCTTAATAAAATAAAAAACTAGATATGGACAAATTACTTTCCTACTCTAAAAATTTAGAAAAACAACAAAAATTCACTTTAAGATACATCCCATTAATATTTTGATAAGGTTTTATTTTTCAATAATTTAGTGGAAATAGTACCAAAATAAAGATTTTAAATGGAAGGAGACTTGTGTAATTAGAACAAATCTCTGAGGTATTTTTGTAATTACAACAATGTTTTAATAAGTTTGTTGAACTTATTAAATTATTTAAATTCAAGATTTGAATGTTAGAAAATTCTCTTTCTGTCTGCATTGAGTGCGACAGAGACGAGGTGATTTCCAAATACTGCCACATCAGAAATGCTGAGAACATCCACTGTCAGATAAATTTAATCGTCCTATTCTTCATTTATTTTATAGTTTAATTATAAAATAATATATTAATACTGTTTCTCATAATAAATAAATAATTCCGATGGCAGTATATTTCTCTGACTTTTGGAATGTACACTAATTTGGCAATAATAGTAACAAGGAAATGAATAATTGGATAAAAATAATGAGATTTGAGAATCAGAGTTTTGAAAATTACTTAAGAATAGTAAAAATATTTTGTAATTTAATTGATAGGGAAATAAATAAACAGAAGGGTAATATGGTAATTGAAGGCATGAGTTCATGAAAACGAGATTCAGAACAGTGAAAGAGAAGAAGTGAGAGGGAGAAGGGAAAGAAAGCATATAAACTTGCAGTCCCCGCGTTCAACGCCCTCGTTTCACCGTCTCGCGTTTTTTTTTTTCATTCTTTCCATAAATTTTAGATTCCTCAAACTCAATTTCCACGCAGATGTTCTTCCCTCTGCCCTCTGGTGAGTGAAATTCACGTGCATTTCAATGCCTTCTTCCTTTATATATACCTGCATTTCGTCTTTTAACTCGTGTCGTGTCGTATTTTAACTGCCATCTCTTGCATCTGCATTCTCCCTGAACTGAATGCCCAGTTAGAGCTTTTCCATTTTTTTTTGTTTTCTTATAACTTTTACCTGTCTGGATCTTTCAGATCTGACGCAAAACCGTCCAAAAATGGAGTCTTTTCGTGGATTTAGAATGTGGGTGTTCTTTTTTATGTGTTTATTGTTTCAATCGGGAAATGGGTTTTACCTCCCGGGTAGTTACCCTCACAAGTATGGCATTGGGGATGAGTTGTGGGTGAAGGTGAATTCTCTCACTTCAATTGACACGGAAATGCCATTTAGTTATTACAGTCTACCTTTTTGTAAGCCTGAGGGTGGTGTGAAGGACAGTGCCGAGAATCTGGGTGAACTCCTTGTGGGGGATCGGATCGAGAACTCGCCCTACAGGTTTAAGATGCACACCAATGAGTCTGAGATGTTTTTGTGTCAACTGGACAAACTCTCCGGTGATCAGTTTAAGATCTTGCAGAAGAGGATTGATGAGATGTATCAGGTTAATTTGATTCTTGATAATTTGCCTGCCATTAGGTTTACCAAGAAGGAGGACTACTTGTTGAGATGGACTGGGTACCCTGTTGGTATCAAGATTCAGGATGTGTATTATCTGTTCAACCATCTGAAGTTTAATGTTCTTGTCCATAAGTACGAGGAGACCAATGTGGCACGTGTTATGGGGACCGGTGATGCGGCTGAAATGATCCCCACGATTGATAAGGAGGGATCTGACAAGCCTGGTTACATGGTTGTTGGGTTTGAGGTGATTCCTTGTAGCATTCTGCACAATGCTGATTCGGTTAAAGGGATGAAGATGTATAACAAATACCCCTCACCGATCAAATGTGATCCGTCCACGGTGGCGATGCCCATCAAGGAGGGGCAGCCGGTGGCATTTACATATGAGGTCACCTTTGAGGAGAGTGATATCAAGTGGCCATCTAGATGGGATGCCTACTTGAAGATGGAGGGGGCCAAAGTTCACTGGTTCTCCATCCTGAATTCGCTTATGGTCATCACTTTTCTGGCTGGTATTGTTCTTGTTATCTTCCTGAGGACGGTTAGGAGGGATCTGACCCGATATGAGGAGCTTGATAAGGAGGCACAGGCACAGATGAACGAGGAATTATCTGGTTGGAAGCTTGTTGTGGGTGATGTTTTCCGCGCACCAACAAATTCTGCTTTGTTGTGTATAATGGTTGGAGATGGAATTCAGATTCTGGGGATGGCTGTTGTGACAATTTTGTTTGCTGCACTTGGATTCATGTCACCAGCCTCTCGCGGAACACTCATAACAGGTATGCTGTTTTTCTACATGATCCTTGGTGTAGCTGCTGGTTATGTTGCAGTTCGGCTGTGGAGGACAATTGGGTGTGGCGATCAAAAGGGATGGATTTCGGTGGCATGGAAGGCTGCTTGTTTCTTCCCCGGTATCGCCTTTTTCATCCTCACAACCTTGAACTTCCTATTGTGGGGAAGCCACAGCACAGGAGCCATTCCATTTTCACTATTTGTTATACTCATTTTGCTCTGGTTCTGCATTTCTGTTCCCCTTACTCTTATCGGTGGCCTCTTTGGAGCAAGAGCACATCACGCTGAGTATCCAGTTCGAACCAATCAAATCCCTCGAGAAATTCCCCAGCAGAAATACCCATCATGGCTTTTGGTTCTCGGTGCTGGCACCCTTCCATTCGGCACCTTGTTCATCGAGCTCTTCTTCATCATGTCCAGCATTTGGATGGGTCGTGTTTACTATGTTTTTGGATTTCTCTTGATTGTTTTGATTCTTCTTGTGGTGGTGTGTGCTGAGGTGTCTCTAGTTCTAACCTACATGCACCTGTGTGTGGAGGATTGGAGATGGTGGTGGAAATCATTCTTTGCCTCTGGTTCTGTTGCCATATACATCTTTTTGTACTCCATAAACTACCTTGTATTTGACCTCAAGAATCTGAATGGGCCTGTTTCTGCAACTCTTTACTTGGGATATTCCTTATTCATGGTTCTTGCAATCATGTTGGCTACAGGCACAGTTGGATTCCTTTCCTCCTTCTGGTTCGTCTATTACCTCTTCTCTTCAGTCAAGTTGGATTGAAGAGTCTCCACAGTAAAAAATGAGCTCTGCAAACAACACTTTTAAACAGGAAGGACCTTCTCAAATCTTCTATTTTACATTACTCCATTTCTGTCTGTTTTACTAGGGAACGTAGTAAATTTTATAACAATAATTTTATCCAGTTTTGCTTTATTCCTTGTTAGATATAATATCATTGTATGATAAATTGGAATTCTGAAGTTTATACACTGTACTTGGCCGTTGCGGTTGAGGAATGTAATTCTGATGATCGGATCCTCTTCACCATTCATTCATACCATTAGTTTCCATTTTACTGATCTTTTGTAGCACTGTGTTAATTTCAAAATATCTTTTTTTAATACTCTTGAAAAGTGCTTGATGTGTTCTTCACAGTTCTATGGCTGTTTTTCCCACCACAATTCCCCTTTTTTCTGCACTAAGGCTTATTGTTCCACCTCTCTTGAAGAACTTACTAGAGAAAACAAAACACTTCTAAATTCAAATTTTAAAATCATATTCAGGTAATTCGCATCACTCTGCACGTAGCCAAATTCTTTATGCAACTTACAAGTTGTGGACCTGCATTAGATGTTTGTCAAAATTTTAAAAATTGTCCTTTATTCCAGAATTAAAAATCTAAAATTAAAAAAAAATCTTGAAAAGTCAATCTGGAAAAAAAAATCTGGAAGTGGAATTTCAAAATAAAATTGGAAAATCAAAATTTCATTTTGGAAAAACAATTTCAGATGAAAAAGAAATTCCAGAAAACAAAATCCAGTAATGTATTTTGGAGATGGGATTCTGAAAATTAGAAAAGTGTTCTGGAAATCTATATTTTGAAACGTGTTTGAGAAAAGAAAATTCTTTGATACGTAAATGTGTTTGAGAAAAGAAAATTTACAACGTATTTTGATACACCCTTTTATTTAAGAGTTTTTTTTTATTTCACATAAAAATAAAGTAGAATTTTATTCCAAGGTATTTTTGTTATTTCACGCATTTTGTCACGGATGCAGGAAGTAATTGTCTTGCATGTAAATGAGAATTATACTTGTCCTTGGTCCAGTTATTTTTACATATAAAAGCATGTTTATAAATTAACTTAAAGGTTAATGGTACTTTTTTATGTAATTATTTTTAAAGAAATTTATTATGTAATGAAGACTAAAATTCTAATTAGAGTGCTCTTGAATTTTGGGTTTAGAATAACATATGTGCCTATATTTCCGTAAATATACAACTTGTTCATGTACAATTTTAATTATGTATATAATCCTTCGATTTTTTAAAATTAGGCAATTTTGATTTATTATTAATATATCCTTTAATTGTTATATCAAAATAATATTAAAGTTTGTTGTTAAATTTATTATTAGAACTTTATGTGAATATCATTTAACCAAAATTGTTTAACTTTAAAAAATTAGAAGAGGGGTCTTCTGCACTTGGATCTTAACAATTATTTGTTCTATATTTTAAAGATATGAAAGCTTGTATATGATAAATTCAAGTTACCAACACCATCTTTCAAATCTTTTTTTTTTTTTATATGGTTACAAATTAATGAAAAGGGTTGGTTTGGAAGTGCTGATATCTTGCCATCTTCGGTAGAAGGCTCTTTGATTAGATGCATTTTTTTTCAGATAGTCAACCTTATTCATCTCTAAAAGTTTGTATTCGAACTTACATCAGCGTTTAGTAACGTTTGTCTTGAATTTGGGAGACGAGAATAACATCATCAACAGAATAACAACAATACTCCCTACCTAAATCTTAAAAACTTCGAATGTTGCAACTATCCCCTCAGAAAACGCAAGTTATAATGGAATTCTCCTTGGCTCCATTCATGTTTTTTGGTTTGGTTGCGGATTTGACAGAGAAAGATGCAAGGGAAGTAGGTTTTGTTGGGTGAGAATGAACCCTGAGTTGTGTATGGAAGGAGAAAGGAAGCTATGAAGAGGTTAGGTCAATTTCAAAAGCTAAAATCTTAATCTAATTCATTGGCAAGTGATAGAAAAAGATAAGTAAACTCGAAGGAGAATGATTTATCATTTATAGGTTTGGACATTCTTCTTAAATGGTGTATTCGTATCGAACACACGTATCGAACATCGACATTCAGATGACACGTATCGGTGAAATGTCCAATTTAAAAAATATTTATTGAATTTATGATAATTCTAGCACGATTCTAACATAATTTTAAAAAAAACATTAATTTTATAAAAACTCAAATTTATTGAATAAATGTTTAGTATAATTATAAAAATAATGAACAAATCTTTTTGAACCTACCATGAAAAACATACTTTTGCTAAAAAAAACTGAAACATATTTATTATCAATTTATTTAATTTATAATTATATAATATATAAATTTGTATCTCGTGTCCTACATTTTAGATATTATACATATTTTCATATCCATGTTCGTATCATATAAGTGTTTGTCAGTGTCTGTGATACATAGTTTATCATTCATGTTCAAAACATTTTACTGATAAAAATAAATAAATTCATGTTCGAAATATACATGGTGTATTTGTGTTGGTGGGTTGAAGACTTTTTTAGTCTTCCATGGTGAAAAAAACTTCAATTATGGTTATTGAGATGGACTTATGTAGACGCTTAAGATCAAATAGAGAATTCCTCCTTGGCTAATTCTCCCTCCACCATATCAATGTAGATATCCAAAATTGTTAGGTAACTGTTGCATTAAGTTTTGAATAAGACCATCTGAAATGAATAAAACATTATTCGTACATTTGCATTCGAAAAATAAGTGAGTTTGGTTGAGTTACTTGCAAACCACGATTTCCAAAAATGTTAGGTTGGTTGGATTATTACATACGGACACATAGATTTGGAAGACAAGTTGATTTATGTGGAAGAAGTTATACAGTTCTGGAGATGTAGATTTGCTTGTGGATTTTGATATCCAGAATGTTAAGTTTGTGTCACCATTCTTCTTCAATGAGTTTGCCTCCAACCTCCAAATAACCACCGCAGAACCACCACAACTCACTCTAAATCATCACAGAACCACCACAAATGCTATCAGTTACTCAAAACGACAAATGATTCATCCAGACTGCCCACCATCACCCACGATAGTCCACACAAACCGCTGCAAGTCTCCTCACACGCAAGCTACCACAAACAAACTAAGTCTTCTACATAAACTCTCAATTTTAGTTCAAATTAATTAAGAGCAATTTCGCCAAATCAATTTATTGGTTAGATAACGGTTAAGATTGATATGGTCAAGGCAAAATATATGAAGTAGCAAAAAGTAAAAAAATTAAAAAAATTGATTTTTATAAAATTGTGACTAATGTAATGGATGTAATGTAATAAATATTAAATAATATATACATATATAATAATTAATTTTTTATTATATAAATTAATTTAATTAAATACAAAATTCTAATTTTATTATTATTGTTTAATTTTATTTATTTATATTACTATTTTTACTATTTACTATTATATGATTTTATTTTATAATTATCTTATTATTTTATAAATTTTTAAATTTTTTCTACATTATTTTATAACTTTATTATATTTATTATTATTTATATTATTATGTTATATAATATAATTATTTTATTTTATTATAATATATATTAAATGTAATACTTATATTTATTATATAATCTTTTATCTATTCATTTAATCGACTATATAATATCTAAAATACGTAATTAACTATATAGTACATATTCTATTATATTTATATATAATTGATTATATATTTTGATTAATTGATTACTTTTCTTTCTACAAATTTTCAGAACCAACCATATGAGAAAGAGTGTCCTAAAACCTTTTGCCTCGCTTTTTTTTTCTCTCTCCATCTTGTCCTGCGCCCCCAGCACAAACAAACAGACGATTAATTTATTTATTATAACTATTTTAAAATTTATTATACTATCAAACAAACGATTAATTTGTGTAATATTATAATTTTTAAATTTTATTATATCTATCAAATTATTAATAAATTTTTATAAATTATTTTTAAAAAAAATTCAATCTAAACATTTTTACTGTTTTTTTCCTTGTTTTCAACTCCTTGAATCTATACTTCCATCCAAACAAAACATAACATTAGAATTTAGAAATGGAAATGAAAGAAAACAAATTTTGGCTACTTACCTTAGACCACCAAAATGGAGGAGAACAACCCAAAGGTTTTAGGCACTGTGTTCCAACATTTTGCTAGCTTTTCCTTTAGATTTAACAACAAAAACCACACAAAAAAGTTAAGTTTCCCTTCAGCTGACGAAATTCAAAATGAGTGTTTGAGAAAGAAAATCAAAACATAATAAAAACATAAAAGTGATCTTACTTTGATTCCAATAAACATCACCGCAGTTACAATCACTAAAACACCATTGCGTTGTGTACATGATATGAAATCTGTACTTCCCAAGACATAACCAAAAATATTCAAGCTCTCTACCATACATGGGTAATATATCAAATACTGAATCAGAAAATGGGAGACAGAAAACACATAACAATGGGTTTACCCCTCACACCCTAAACCAATTTACAGCACTGATCTGGCACCCAAACCATCAAATCAAGTAAAAAACGGGCAACAATGTTTTCGATCAAATGTTCAATTCCACAATCCTCAAGAGAAAAAGACACACACTAATACTAAGAACTTTGTTTCATTACTAACATAAGTTTCACAGCTACATTATCAGTATCATAATAAGAGCATTACACAAACACCCCCTAAAAGACACAAACACACACAGAACAAACATCAAACTTGCTTCTACCAAACGAAACCCCATCAACTACACGTTCAATATTCGCATGTATCAGACCATTGTTCTCATTTCTTCCACCCACCCTTCCTCCTTCAACAGAGTTAGAAGAACTAACGGCGACACTACCTAACTAACTAACCCCAGCATAAATCTCCTTCCCTACCACCTTCACGCATTGATGTCTACCCTTCTTCTTCTCGTGCCCGAACCCTGCGGCTATCCTCTTGAAAAAATAAAGGAAGCGCGTCAGAGACCATATACTTGCAATCATCATACACCAACAACTAATCATTCCAAAGTAGAAGACATATTAAGCAAACACCGAAATCATCCAACTAATCATTCCAAATCGAGTCGCAGCAACCGCCGCAAATCACTGGTGGCCGCGCCGTTGCGCCCTAAAAATCCCGGCACCGGAACGGAACTCGGATGCGGCGACGAAACGAACGCCGATCCCGCGTACACACCGTTGTTCGGATCCGAAACCCTAATCTGCTTCTGCACGGTTAAAGGATCCGGCCCCAATCGGTCCGTGGAGCCCAGTAACAAATCCAGGCCCATCTCCCTCTTCGATCTTACATCGGCATGATTGTTCAGCAGACTCAATTTCTCGCCACGCTTCAGGATCTTAACTTGTCCCATGACGAGGTTCACCGGGGACGGAGAATTCGCTGGCGATCGGTCGGAGGATCGACGGCGATCTCGATCAATGGCCGGACTCCGCTTCCGTCGGCGTATCTGATGGGCGGGGGAGGTGAAGGCATGGTTGTGGTTAGGGTTAGAGTTTGTTCGCGACGCCACCCGTGACGTGGCGATGGCGAAGGCTTCGTTGGGGAGAAAGCGACCTTGGAGGCAATCGTGGGAACGAAGGATCGCTGTTCCCATTTCTAGAGAGAGAAAACGAAAGTAGCTCTAGAGAGAGAAAACGAGGTGTTTTCTTTTTTACAGTTGAAGGTGGAAAATGGAAGGGGCGGAAATGGTTATTTATAGAGATCTCGGGATTCGGATTTTGAATTATTTTATCAATGGCGTGTGCCGGATTGAACCGCCCTTTACCGGGTGGTTGGGTTATAGGTTACCCAGTGGGGTTTCCCTATGCTTCATTATGAGGCTCAATTCCTTGTTAGGTTACAAAATCACCCTTCTTTTCAACACGTGTCCCCAACTTTTTAAAACATGGACTTTCAAACTCTTACGTCATCCGAACCCTTCATGCACATAACTATCTCAAGTGTTCACAGATGTCAGTTTCTAACTCCTGCTTTAACTTTAACTTTTTCTTTTCCTACTTTTTTTTATTTTTAAATGTAGTTGATCAAGTCATATAGCATTGGTTACAAAATAAAGAGAGATTATGTGAAATGCGTTTTTATGATTTTTTTAATATGTTTGAGCATGATTCTCAACAAAAAAATATCTTTATAAATTCTTAACATGACAATAATTAACAATATTGGATTTTCAGATGGATCACCTTTAAATCCATGATTAAAAAGTAAAATTCCAGTATAAATTATCGTTTAGATCATTTAACGGAAAGATATTTAATACTTTTTTTACTACTAAAAATAGTTTAATTTCTTCTAGATTTTAAGATGGATCACTGTGTAATCTCTTTAGCAACTCTATAATGTAAATTATTGTTTAGGTTATTTAATAGAAACAAGTTTAATAAATAATTTATACTATAAAAAAATTATATCACATCGCACCAAGATTTTCAGTCACGAACAACCAAGTTGTCAAAATCTCACTTTGACATCCTAATAATAGTATTAAAAAAGATTATAGACAAAAATTTAATATTAAAATATTAATCATAAAAGATTGTGTTAATACACGCTCATTAATAAGATAAATAAATTAACAGTATATATTTTTAAAATAATTGCTGTATAATTTTTTCAATGACATTAAATATATATATATATATATTACTTTTAAATAATTGAATATTTTTTTCTTAACTAACCATCACAAGTTTTTACAACACATTTTTATACAATTATATATTTTTGAAATAATATTATTCATACAATCATATAAAGTGATACATTGTTGAGTAATTTTGTCATGGAAGTGAGGTTATACATGTGTCTTTCCCTAAAGTCATGTCACCGCCAATTACTTTAACTGCAGAATTGATATAAATAGACACTTCATTTGATATGCAGAAAATATTTTTCAATAATAACTAACGAAAACACGCATGAATCACTTCCTGCATCTGTATTTACATTTTTATTACATTAAAATATAAATAATTTTCTATTTTTATTATTTTTATAAAAAATAATATAATTTAAAAGATAAATATATAATTTTAGAAAATAATATTTAAAAATAAGTAATTTTATTTTTAAGAAGATAGATTATTAATTATTGTTAATGTTAATATGTATATAGTGCTAAGATATGTTGTAAGATATTTTATTATAGTATTTTTGTTTTTTTTTTAATTTGAATTTTTTTCGTTTTTTTAATATAATTAGTATTGATGATCGAGAGCATATAATCATTAATTTGTTTTTGTTTTTTGTGGTTTTCCAACACTACACTTCGCATCTTATCATTGTTTCATCTTTTGTCCCTTTCTGGATGATTCTTTTTCTTAGAATGGTTTTTGAGATAAGTATAATTCAGCAACACAACCCAAGTTGTAACCTAAGAAAAGTTATAAGCTACATGTGGAATTGAAAATCCATTAGGAACCCATAGCAGAATTAGGGTTTGTTTTGTTCAAATGTAGAACGACGAAGCCATAAAGGAAGTATTTAGTGAACGAGGTTACAATATTGATGTAAAATATTGTCTTGAGAATGAGATATAAAGTCCATTTCTTATTTAAAACATTATTAAAATGTTCCATTTGAGAGTAGTCAATATATACTTTCCTTTTATTAAAACTACCCAATTTCTCATAGATATACACTTTCTTAAAATTTTAAAGTTTTTATATAAAAATTATCAATTTCGTACTTTTTATCCTATTAAAATGGTAATACATTTTTTATTTATTTATTTTTATTTATACATCACAATATATATATATAAATTAAATATTAGATTAAAGATAAAAATATAATTGTCAAACAAATAATTTTATCTTAAATTATGAAATTAGTATAAAAGTATAAATCTTACTATTATTATCTATTGATAACATTTATTTTAGTTGGTGTAACTCGTGTAAAACAATATTGTGTTATATATTTGGGAGAATGTACTAAATATTGTGTGTTAGGTACATTAAGTATGAAAAGTCTACGAGTATAAATTCAAAATATCTTTTGATTTTACTGATGATCTAAGTTACTTAGACTAATGATATAAGATGGTGAGAAACTGAAGAGGGAGTTCATTGTAGTCACACAATATAGATGTTTTGACTTATTCTGATTCGATTGAAGTGGATTAGATGTTAGTCTCTGTAGGCATACTTAATGAGTATTTCGGAAAAGAGTAAATCTATATGACATTACTGGTTTAAATGAAGTCAAAAGGGTATTGGTGATTGACAAGAAATCAAGGTACCGTGAGACAAATGAATTTATGTGGCCACAATATGATTAATGAGTCTATCAGAAGATGATAGATTCATATGCAATCACTATGTTTGACATGAAATCAAAGGTACTGATGGTTAAAAGGAAAGCAATATACCGTGAGACAGATGAATTTATGTAGTCACAATATGATTAATGAGTTTACCAGAAGACGATAGATTCATATGCAATCACTATGATTAGAATAAAATTAGAGGTATAGATGATTGAAAGGAAATCAAGGTACTTTGATGCAAATGAATATATCTCAAGACAGTATGATTGAAATGAAATCAAAGTACTTTAGAATGAAATGAAATTCAATTATTGTGGTTGATATTTGGATTTTGTATGTTTGTGTTTGAGTGAAAAGAAAACTAAATAAATTACGAATTGCTAATCAAGTTAGTTCTTTTACTTATATTTTTGTATGTCAAAAATTTATTTTAATAATTTACATTTACATGTGTTTGTTTGTATGTAAACTGCGATGATTATACATGAACAAATATTTGTATAAGGTGCAAGAGCGAGATTTAGAGAAAAATATACAAATAATATATTTTTTTAAAATAGGTGAATTTATACCTATATTAAGTGAATTAATAAAATTTATAGTTGGTTTATGTTATTTTTAAAATGTTATAGTTAGTGTTTGAGTAAGTATTTATAAACTTAATTAATTGTAATTTAAAGCTGCTTTTAAAATTTAAATTTTACCGTACTTTATTAATAAAGATGAGGCCCATTGATTTTACTAATTTGTTTCCTAATTTTTTCGTTGATTCGCAACTCAACTCTTTAACTTATTCATATTTAACATAAATAAATGTTCATCATCGGTATTTTAAAAAATTTAAAATATTCATACAACATCAAAAAAAATGTAAATTTAAAATAAAAAATATTGGTAAATAATTTCGATTGAAGATTTCTGCAACTTTCAATATTATTTAAATAAATTATACTAAAAGTTTCTCTTCAATCATATAATTTTAAAAAAAAATATTTTCATATTCACAATTCTGAAAATAGTTAAAGAGACAAGAAAAATAGTTAAATTATATTTTGAATTTTTTCAGTAAATAATAAACAAGTGAATGTTTAGTAGATAAATTGTTAAAACAAAATTCATAAGAGATTTCGTTTGATGAGAAACATCAAACATGACTTAAAGTTTGACAAATACACTTTTTAAAAATATTTTTCAAAACTTGTTTTCACAAATATATGTTAACAAAAAATATGTTAATTTATCAATTAATAAATTAAAATTTACTGGATAGACTTATGTTACAAGATACAAATAAGTTTTATTCAAACTTCATATACTTTTTTACTACAATTAAATATTGTCACATTCACTTATATATATATATAATAAAATAATAAGACTACAAAATAATAAAGATATGGATAAATAAAATAATAAAGTTAGGAACACCTCCCTTGACATCAAAATATAATGGTTTACATATAATAAGTGTTTCATCCCCTTACTTTATTGTTTTTAAAATTGGTGTATTGACTCTTTTCTTTTATGATCTCATTGATTATTTTGTAATAATGTGTACTCATCTTATGATCTTACTCTTTTATTTATAACTAACTTGTAATGATTACACTTCTTTCAATTTGAAATTATAGTTCTAATTAAATGAAGACTTCAATGGTTAATTTGTAAAAAATAAATCTTTCATGTAATTGATAAAAACAAAATCGAGTAAATATACCTAGAGAGTTTTTAATGAAGTATAAGATGTCAAGTTTATCCTTATATTAAAATTGTCATTATTATAAAAAGACAATTATACCTGAAGGGTTGTTAAAGGAATAAAAGATATTAAGTTTATCCTTACATTAAATTTCTCATAGTAAATTTGTTATAGTTATTTTATTGAATGATTCTTGTAAGAAATATTTAAAATTATCATTTTGATTATATTAAACTCTTTGTTGGATAATATTAACATGTTCTAATAATACTCAGATAGAATAAGAAGTGCTGGTTTTTTAATGATTAAAGGGACCAGTAGTAGAAGGCTATAATTTTTAAAAACCTCATTAATTTATAATTAATTTAAGAGTATATTTATAAAAATAAAAAATACAATTAATTCTCTGTTTGGCAGAAAAGAAGGATAGAAGAACTTTATAATATATTTATTTTACTTTTTGGCATAATAAATATTCCTTAACGAAGAAGGTTACAATATATTTATTTTACTTTTTCAACTCACTCAAATGTAATAAAGTAGAGAAGAAAAGCCTCCCCTTAACTAACAAATAGAAAAAGAAAGTTAGAAAAATCTAAAAAGGAGAATCTTACAGGTGGCAGAATGGGAGTGGCGGGAGTGGCTAGTGGCAACCTCCAACTGGCAATGGCGCGTGGTGCAGCGCGTTGGCTGGCGTTGCATTATGACAAAACTTTGACGGTCAGCTCAACCTAAACCAGCTCGTACCTCACCATCTCCAACGTAAAGTGGGCCCCGCCAGCCTACTCAACATAGTGCGCGTGTCACAACGTAACCAACTGTATGATTAATTTCTTCACCGGAGACATTAAGGCACGCGCAATAACGATAACGTGTGTGGTGCAGCAGCAGCGTGAGATGGACGCTGTAGTAACAGGTTCGGAGCTGAACAAGTCCAGGAGCGGAGGTTCGGAGCGGAGCGATGACAGCGGAGGAGGGATATTTGAGTACTCTGGTTGGGTTTACCACTTGGGAGTCAACTCCATTGGTCATGAGTACTGTCATCTCCGATTCCTCTTCATCAGGGGAAAGTATATCGCCATGTACAAGCGTGATCCTCATGAAAGCCCTGGCATTGTATGATTCCTCTCCTCTTTTTCAAACCTTTTTTTACTTTTTTCGATCAAAACGAAGTAGTCTAATTGCACTCTTTTTGCTTTCGAGTATAATGGAAATTGGAATCACTTTATTGAAGCTTGTTACGATTATTGTTGCTGCTGCTGATTTGAAATTGAGAATCGTCTTAGGATGAAGAACCGAAAGTTTTGTCGTTTGATGGATTAATTATAGCTTCGATAGTGGAATGGAGATATTAATTGAGTACGAATGTCGATTTGCTAAAACTTGAAAGTAATTGGAAATAGGTTAAGCGATGCTGTGTTTAGCTGATTATCACAAGAAATAATTACGATTCATATCGAATTTCCTCGATTTTCAACGAATGCCTTTTATATTGTTTGTGCGGAGGGATTTTGTACCATTGCTCTATCTTAGATCTGTTGTCCTAAGGCTGTGTTTGGATTTTTGCTTAAGTGTGGAATGGAGAGGGATGTAGGGAAAGCGGAAGAGGTTCCATTATTTTCGTTCTCCAATTTTTTTTTTTTAGATAATGAAATGACTGTTTTATCTTTCAAATTTTAACGTAATCATCAGCTTTTTAAGAATGTATGTTTAAAATAAAGATAATGTTTGAATTAAAAAGTTGTAGTCCATTTTCATTTTTTTCAAACAATGGAATGCAATGTCTGATATCATTCCAATGTCTACCACTAATTTAAATATAGCCTAAACCGAAATCTTGATTAGAACTACTCTTCCTCAACTTTACAAGTAAAACAGATAAATAACATTTTTAAGAAGGCTCCGTCATAGCGAGAAGGAAGACTCGACTGGCAAGATGAAATACTAAAGGGTTAAAGGGTCGTTGGCATTCCTTGCATTTTTGTCTATAAAAGAAAATATTTATTTTGATAGATTAACATATTTAATTGAGCGTAGATACTAGTTAGTTTCAATAGTTTTTTAATACTTTTATTTACTATTTTTAAAAAAATGTGGGTAATAACACCATTTAAATCACCTTTCACGTTGGCTTTTATCTCTTTCTCTCTCTCCTTCTTTCTGATGAGGAACTTTTATCTCTGTTTTTTCAACAAATTAGTTAATGATAAAAGTTTCCTCCTTGCAGAAACCAATTAGGCGGGGAGTTGTTGGACCCACGCTAATGGTGGAGGAGCTAGGTCGTCGAAAGGTCAACAATGGGGTAAAATACTACTTGTAGTTATGAAATTAAACTGATCGTGCATTAGTTTTAATGGAATATTCTCCCCTTGACGTATAAAGTTATCAAGATTTGAGTGTACATGCATGTCTTGTTACGTTCTAAATTTGATGGGAGCTAAATATTTTCTGTTTTCTTCCCCAGGATCTTTATGTTTTACGGTTTTACAATCGATTAGATGAGACCAAAAAAGGAGATGTAAGTTATGTTTTTGAATTGCTTATTCTAATAATTGGTGATGATTGGCGGTGATTGATAACTACATCTGTCTGCATACCATGCAAGTTTTTTAACAAGTATAGCAGCTTAGGAAGAATTCATGATTGATCTTGTAACTTATTATAATACTCTGCTGAGTATAAAACAGAAGGACAAACTTCCATCTTCTGTAGATTATAAACGCTGCATATCATATGTTTTTTTAAGAAAACATAATTTTTGTTGCTTTCAAGTTTTTTTTTTTAAAAGAAAACAATAAAACAGAACGCACCTTTCAAAGCGGAAGCGCAATATGTATAGTACTTTTTTCTCACCAATATTGATGTAAATTACTTTCCTATCATTGCATTTTTCAGGTATAATGTTAGTGTGGTAATTCATTAATACCTGAGCGAGCAATAATTGCAAGAAACCCACTAGGATCCACCTAGTGGTAGGGAGGTTGGGTAGTTTGCATACCGTTGTAGGTCATAATCTCATAGCCTTCATTGTACACACAAAAAATATTTCAAGATCCTAAAACCATGAATCGTGGCTCAGTTCCCAACCTGAGTTCCGTATTGACAAACTTTTGCTTGCAGTAACTTTTGCGTAGAGTGCGGGGTTCTGAACTCATTTGAAGCACATCGTGGTCCAGGCCAAGCCAACACCTTAGTGAGTGGGAGAGAATTTGGTCCCACACCTTGTGATCTTACCAAAAAAAAGTGCCAAATCCTCCCGCATACTATTGAATTATGAGGAATCCAACAGAGCATGAACCCCTGATAAAAGTAGTTCTTCAAGTTTTTATTTTTCCTTCATAATAAACATTTTCAACTGGACTTTCCCATTTTGAATTTTCCCTTAATCTTGTCGTAAGCATTTGTTACCACACTTGTTGTGGCTAGTGTCATCAAAATGCTTAATCAAGTTTCTAGAATTACACTTCCCACATAAACTGTCCCTCAATTTTCTTTTTCTGGAAAGGTTCAACATGGTTTTTGTTGGAGATTCCATATCAAATTGAAATATGACCAAATTATTGTATATGAGTAGCTGTAAATATCACCTTACAAACCAATTTTATAGAGTTGAGTTAAACTTCAAGTTCACTTTCTAAGATAGTATCAAAGCCTATCCTAAAACGGTTTGTCACACCTCTTGTGTCACTCATTATTGGGCCACCGATAAATATTTAGTTCCTTGTCCAAGATGTTCAATCTTTGATGTCAGGAGTGTATAGGAGATCTCACACCTTATAGAGATATGACCAAATTATAATATATAAGTAGTTGCAAATTCCACTTACAAATTAGTTTTGTAGGATTAAGTTAGATTTAAATTCACTCTCTAAGAGTTTCTTGATTCAACAATTGCACTGGAATGCAAATTTATCTGTGTCTGTATTGCAGAGCTTATCAATTTAGCATCTAATGTGCCCCCTAATGGCATGGGTGTTATACTTTTTTCTGTCCTTTTGTAGTATAATATAAGTTTCTTTTGCGTGTTCATGTTCTTCAAGATTGCTTGCGCTACAGCTGGGGAGGCTAGGGGATGGATGGAAGCATTTGACCAAGCTAAGCAACAGGTATGAAACAATAACGGGAAGTTTGTGTTTATAACTTGAGCATTGCGTTTGTTATTGGTTTGAGTTATTATTGTTAAAACCCAAGTCTGATTGCGATTGAAAGTTTATTTTCTGGGGCAGGGGGCTTGGATATGGAGTTTTTTTTTTTTTCTTTTCTGAAATTTCAAATGTGTTTCCCTTTAAGTAAAGAAGACGGGATTAGTGGTTTGCTATTTGAAACAATTGGGATGTCATAAAGCTATATGGCATTTGGCATAATTTGTGAACAATTTTAATTTACTGGATATATTCTCTTTGTAGGCCGAGCATGAGCTGTCAAGAGGAGTTAGTGCTAGAGACAAACTAAACATGGAGAACGAGTATGCTCCCCCTTTTGAAATGCATTTGTACATTCAAGTCTCGTAGAATAACATTATTGAATTATCTTGTTGGTCATACTGATTAATAGTGTTGTATCATACGTAATAGCAGGGGCTTCCAATGCTTTTGGTCCTTGAAATCATATGTGCTCTTCTTTTTTCCCATTCCTTCCTTACAAAATCTAAGACTAATAGTTTACTTCTAAATACTTTCAAGAAATACTGCTTAGAGTTAGATATTACTGTTTATGTTATATATATATGAGAGTTATGCATAATGAAAGACCAGCACAGTTCATGTGATCGTAGTTAAGTGTTCTGTTCTTAGAGACTGTTCTATTAGATAATTTTACACAAAAACATATCATTGCTGTTTTTATGTCATGGAAGGATCAATCTTGAAGGACATCGACCTAGAGTGAGGCGATATGCCCATGGTTTGAAGAGGCTCATAAGAATTGGCCAAGGTACAAAAACCAAATCCATTCATGATATTATCGTGGAGTGCTTTTGAGGCATTAACATACTTAATTGATTTTATTGGATGGCGTATTATACCTGTTATGCTTCTTGGGGATTACAATAGGGCATCTATTTTCTTTCATATTTCAGAACAACAACAATAGCTTTATCTCACTTGGTGGAACCAAAATGTTAAGAAGATTTCATCACGAGATCGATTTCAATAATTTCTTCTAATGTTCTTCTTGGTCTCCCTTTACCCCTTTACACAAGTTAAAAAAATTTATTTACTTTCTTATGAACTGAAGATCATAAATTTATCCAATCAGTATTACAAACATCCCTACCGAGCCTCTTATCAGTTCTAGAATCCCCAATGTGACCATTGGTCCAAGTAAACTGTCTGCCAGATGAAGGCAAGTGAATAAAAGAATTCTGATCAAACCAGTCCTGGAACTCCCTGCAAGCCAAGGGAGAAGGATAACTTTTCCCTCTATACTCATGACTCCCAGGCACAACGATAAAATCAATAAGAAAGGACAATGGAGCTGAAATCTGAGAAGATAGATTAGAGAGTTCCTACCACAAATCACTTCTTCTAACTGAATAGCTGCTTGAAGAGCATAAATAACTGACACAAATATCTTGTACACCATTTTTAAAAGAAAAAGAAACTTTTTGAGTAGAAGTTTGTGCATACCTATTCAAGTAAAATTGTACGGAAACTATAGAGGAATTAACAAAGGAGAAATAAATCAGGGATTTAGTTAATCCCGTTGACATAAAGCACTCCATTTTATTTCCTATTTCAAAAGGAGTAAATTTTGACTGTATCGATTTGCATTGAATATTGTTGGGTGACAGTTGTGTAAGTATGATTCTATATCAATGATGATCGTATTTCTGCAAGGAATCCCATGTCACTTTTCTAATTTCTATAATTAGGGAGGGGTTGCTACGTTAGCATTTTATATCTAGTATGCTTCTCTCTTTATATTACTAGCTAATTTACTCTTATTTTTCTTTATGAAAGGCCCTGAGAAATTGTTACGACAATCATCAAAGTTGTCTTCTAGAACAGATGGGTTTGAAGGGGACGTAGGAGATGCAGTTGAAGCACATCAATGGAAATGTGTTCTTACTTTGGCTGGTAATTTTCTTCTGTTTTGCATTATTTTGTGGCCTATTACAATGCTGTATTTTTTTCTTCTGTAGCCTAATACACTCCCCCCTTTTGTGATTTCTTGAGTTAATATTGATAAAATTATTTAATCCAGAACCATAATAAACACCCCCTTTTGATTAATTCGTGGTTAAAAATGTAACTAAAGGCCCTTCTTTAATGGTAACATCTACTTCTGTTTGGATAGAGGATGGTGAGGAGGCCGGACTGTGGTAATAAAATCATTGTGGATCAGGGGAGAAAATTTTGGAGGGTATAACCCTCAGTCTTGCAGTCTGTTGCCATACAGAAATATTTCATTTATCAGGAAAAAGTGAAAGAATGGTAAAAGTAACTCTACAAAGGAAAAAAATCATTGGTTTATTTGAAGTAAAACAACTTAAGTAACACTTCACTCATTCTTTGAATGACTTGATTTTCAAACTCTTAATACAAAATAATATGCTTTGACTTATGGTTTTTCCCACTTGTAATTCTTATTTATATTAGTTTCAATAGAAAAAGTTATAGTTAAATCTATCCTTATACATCTACATGTTTGTTTTGTCTGTGATTTCAGGTATTAGAATTTTTGAGGATGTTTCTGATAACAAGGTTTCTGAATCTATCCTTATACAATTCACTTCTTTGGGCAGGGGAGAGGACTTGGGCAATACTGATTATTGATTTATTTCTTGAAAACTAGTTGCTTTCCATTCACGTCTGTTATTCTAACATGAGTTGTAATAGTATAACACTTGTCTCATTGTTGATTCATTTAATTATCCAATACGTGTTTCTCTGTAGATATTTTCCTGTAAAGCTTAGCAGCATAAGTTTCTTGATGGAGTTTAGCTGAGAGAGTAAAGAGAGTGAATGACATCACAAGGTTCTGATACACATACACATAAATGAGACTTGACAATCTCTAACAGAAACTAATGACTAACTGAAAATACCAACAGTGCAGAGCTAACAGTACATCAAAAAGGTCTTGGGATAAATTGAATAGTAATAATAGCTATTGTGTCCTAACCTTGCTTAATTCAATTAATGCATGGGTGTACGTGTGTATTTGCATATGTTGCTTATTGTTGGGGATTTCCAACGACTAGAGATAAAGACATTTCATAATATAAGTGAGTGCAAACTTCATCTTTGAACCAATTTTGTAAGATTGTGAGTTAGGCTTAACGTCCACTTCTTAATATGATGTCAGAGTCATTTAGAGTCTATCCTAGCGAGAATTTGTTGGGTTTATTTGGCCATCCGCTATCGGAGGGTGTGTTGAAGATCTCACATCGACTAGAGATAAGGATATTTCATGATATATAAGTGGGTGCAAACCTCATTATGAGTCGGTTTGTAAGGTTGAGTTAGGTTTAAAGTCCACTTCTTAACACCTATAATTACAACATTGATTGCTAGTTATTAGGAACAATTTTATTAACTCATTATAAAAAAAATCGAATAGATCTTATTACTAAAAAATGGAATATTTTGATATTGCTTATGGAAAAAAGTGTTATTATTTTGAGACTCCATTTTCTTTGCTTTGGAATAGTTTGCATGTGTTCTTCCTATTATGAATTTGTGTCTTACATTAGAGGTTCTCAAGTAGTAATATTCTAGTATTTGCTCGGACCTGTATTAGTAATGTCATAATATTTTCAGAAGGTTGATTTTATATTTTTGTTCTACTTATGAATGATTTTTTCCCTTATATGATAACCTAAATGGCTATCATTAATAAGAAAGTTCTGTCAATAAAAACCTTGATGCATCTTTGTAACCCAAAACCTTTTCTTTTTTATGCTGATGAATCATCTTGTTTATGGATTCACTAGTTTTGTTAATACGTAAAATGTTATATGCTCATTGGCTTCTTTCCTATTTACAGCAATTGAGATTGGTGCTTTGGTTCATTATGACAGGGCAGATAAATAAGTCTGATTTCTGCTTTGACATTTTTGGTGCTTTGTAGAATGGTAAGACTGTCCTTGCAAAGTCTGTTGGTGTTATTGATGCAACTGCAGATACTGTTTTTGAAGTTATTTTGAGCACTGAACAACAGAAAAGATATGAGTAAGTTTTCTATAGAAGGTGCTTGAGTGTCTTGATTACATATTAGGGAAATTAAATTAGCCTCTTCTATGTTTATATTTGCAGGTGGGATACATTGATATACAACTTGGAACTTATTGATTCTTATGATGGACACTACGATGTTGTTTATGGGACATATGATTCTAAGTATCTATCTCGGTAATCTATTGATGCTATTATTTTCAAATTAAAAAAATTATAGCATTGTGGAGATTGGATTGCTGTAATATATGCTCGGTTTTGTAAAGTTCATTGTTGTGTGAATTTTTTCAGTAACAGATTTCTCATTTGTATGGATTTTTTCAATGGTAAAGATTTTTTGGCTTGGCTTCTATTGACTTAGGCTTCGTTCTGTATAGGACATGCTAATTTATTTGGTGTGTTCGTCAGTCCATTATATAGTTATTAGTGACTAAATTTTAGTTGCCAATTAACTAGAGTTTCATGACATCTCTATTTTCTACCCATTGGCCTTATAATTTTGTTTTTCGTCAATGAATAGAAAGCAAGTTTTATTCAAGTTATTCTTAATCATGATTTACTTTTTATAATTT
>Ga0123342_1004259_pt1 | contig 22037 bp, 12 predicted proteins | sample Turbeawhitnodule_FD_89960 | JGI IMG/M metagenome (GOLD analysis project Ga0123342, IMG submission 89960) | Root nodule microbial communities of legume samples collected from Mexico - Turtle bean Mexico white nodule | ecosystem: Host-associated > Plants > Roots > Nodule | place: Mexico: Nepantla...
AGTATTCCATCGATTCTGAAGCATCCACGGAACATTAGTCCTAGCAGTAAACGCAGCACAAACCAAGACAGAATCACATTCAAGCCAGACATTAGTAAGTCCCATTTTTTGAGCTTCCTCCATTCTACTTCTTTTAATATTAATATATTTTTACTATTTCATAAAACTACATATTTAATATAATTTCAAATTTTGACTATATTTAGTTATTTAAAATTAATTTTACTAAATTATTTTTATTCAACCAATGGTAAGTTCTGTTTACTTCGTTCCTTCTGAAATTATTGATGTTTAGCTATTTTCTTTATTCTAAAATCAAAGATGTTTTAAAACTTTGAAATCTAGTTAATTTTCTCTTTTCATATTACTCTATTTAAAGTAACTACATTATTCTTTCCGAAGAATGCTACACTTAAAACAACAAACTATATTATATTAATTTATATCAAATAAATGTACTTTAAATGAAATGTATTCATATCTTAGCTTATTAATTTTTCTTTAATCTTCATACATATATTAACCTTAAATTAAATTCTCTTGCTTACATTAAAAAAACATAAAACTAATGGTATAGTTGTCAAAGTGTATTATATCCTTCCTCACCCGATCCACAATAGGCTGATGAGTTAAATGGACCCAATTACTTAATTTTAAAAAATATTGTCGCTTTTTATTTTTTTTTCTTCAATATACTTTTTAATATGAAAATTATAATTAAATTCTAAATTATTAGAATAATTATGACAAAAAAATCAACATATTATATAGATATAATGATCATGACATACATTAATATGTATAAAATAATATATATATATATATAATAATTTAAAATATCATATTAATATATATACTATTTAAAGGTAATTGTACAAATTTTAGGGGAGAGAATGTCTTCAAAATTCGTCTTTGTCTTACCCTTTTCGTCTCTCATTTCTTTCGTTAACTCTTTCTCTTGATCACTCGTATTTTTTGAAATATCTTTCGATTTCTCGGTATGAGGTGTTGTACCAATAAGCAAATTCTTTGAAGCTTAATTCAATATTTTTATATTAATTATTTATCAAAGAAAACTAAACTAATGAATTAAATACTCTATCTATTTGTAGTACTTGTTAATGGGCCTATTGACTTGTCACATCATATTAAACCTTTTGCTTATCCTCTATTAATTGATTTTCAATACTTAATTAACTTAATTTGTCTTCAATTCGCATCTCTTATTAAGATGGGCACTAACGTTCTTATTGTTCTTTACTTCTTTCGACTTCTCGACTTTTCAACCTCTCGACATGTCTCCCTTCTAATATGGCTAGTTCACTAAATAAGATCCAAATTTCAAAAATTAATCTAATATTTTCAATCTCAACAAATTAAATAAATAAATAATAAAAAATCATCTTAAAGGTAAAATAAAATCCAAAATCATAAAAATATAAATTACTATCAAAATTGATGCCTCCTTCTATAACCTCAAAGAAAGAAAGCTAGGAAGTATAACGGGTAGAATGAATCAATCTATACCAAAATTACACTCTTTTTTTTGTCGTAGTTGGATTCAAACTCTTGCTATATATATATATATATGATTAATTTATTAATTTAAACTCATAAAAATTATTAAATAAAAAATAATTAGTTAATATTAATTAAATTAGTTATTATTTTATAAATTAAAATATTTAAAATAATTTATATTATTAATAAAAAAATTAAATTAATTTTTAAATTAATATATAATATTAACTACTAATTACTTTAAATTTTAAATTAGTTACTATAAAAAATAATTTATATTTTAGACTATTTAAAACATTGTTAATTAATGTTAGACATCAATTTAAAACTATCTTATAAAATTTACGAATAATAAAAAGTTTTTATATATTAATAATGTTTTAATATTATAAAATAATATCTAAATTAATAAATATTATAACTAATTACTTTTTATCTATAAATATAATTTTTATTTAATAATTTTTTTAGTACCATTTTAAAAAAATTAGATATTTCTTACACCAAAATGTCCCCAAGAAAATATCTATATTTGACTAGTACAATTAATCGATTTTAAGATGATATTTTGATAAAGAAAAATGAATATTATTTAAAAATGAAAGGAGTATTTATTAGTTTAAAAATAAATAAAAAAGAACGTACTGTGACGAGCGTCCTCTCTTTAAACTGTAATGTACTTGTGTCTGAGGGAAGGATGGAGGCAAACGGACAGCACAGGCACAGGCACAGGGCACAGGCACAGGGCACTACTAATTGTAAGAAAAAAGGGAAAATAAAATAATAGTAATAGCATCGCATGCACATTCAATTTTCTACTTTATCGGTTTCTACACACAACACAACACAACACATGGAACTCAATGTATCTTCCATGGGGGAAGCGCATGAGTGCACGAGAGAAGAAGAGATTTCAAAGATCCTCATATCCCCCACAAAACACCAACAAACACCTCTTACCAGGCTTTTTCAGACACTGCCTTTTCCTCCTATTCCTTCTTCCTTCCTTTCTTTACACTCATCAAATATCCATTCTCAACATATTATTATTTCACATTACACTTTTTTATTTTATCTTTAATAACGTGTTTATTGAAATAATTAAATTTATTTATTTTTATCAGAAAAATAATCATATATTAATATGACAGGTATAGGGTTCATAAGAGTTATGTTGTAAGCAAATAAAAGAATTTGAGAACAATTCATACAAAGAAAAAGAAAAATTCACCATCTTTACAATTAACAAATACCATGACCTAAATTTTATAAGATCAATCACAAACATGTTGTTGGGCTCTTCACCTTTAAAAATTTATTTTTTTCTATAAGTTTTATATAACTAACCATACAAACCACCAAGGTTTCTTAGTTTCTTTTTTCTTTCAAAAATAACACAAGTAGAAAGTGGAGACTACTATGATTGGACAGTACATTGAATCCCCCAACTAGTTATAGCTTATTTTCCAAATGGAAGAAAAAAAATTACGGAAAAACATAAAATGAATTATTTCTCAGTAGTGGCAGAAGGGAGAGTTAATGTTACTAATATTCAACACAATATTCCTCTTTCTCAATTTATCTTTAGTAACTTGTTTATCACTAAAGTGTAAAATGATAAAAGATACCCTGTTATTAATATATTAGTATATTAAAAAATAAAGTTATTTCACATAACATATATTCTATTTAATAATTTATCTTTCTAATAAATAAGAAAAACAATTAATTTAAAATATTTCGAATGATTCAAGTGGAAGTAATTACAAGTGACGATATTATTCTAAAAAATGTTAATGAATCTCAAATAAGAGAAAATAAAGTTTTTTTAGTTATTTATTCTCATTTTCATTTTTATTTGAATAACAGAACATACTTTTTACTCTATTTTTTTTTTAATTTTCTCCATGTTCCAACAAGCATGTTGAAAGAGGTAAATTTTGTTCACGAGCATACAAGATTTTCTCCGGTACATGCGCGTACGGTACATACAGAGAGCACTTTAGAGAAATGAATTAAGAGCATACATAAATTACACAGTGAGATACCCACTGGGATTGTGGTTTCCAATAACCCTCATAGATTTTAAATCGTCACTGTGTATTCTCATACAAAAAACTTTAATAAGATCACATTTATATTTATTCAATAGAATGCAAAGCAAACTCTATTGTTTGATTTTGGATTACTCAAATAAACATAAAAATTTACATCAAATTAATTAAATTATTTTAAATTTATAACCTGGTGGATTAACCAAAATCAAGTCTGTCTAACTAGACGACGACTAATTCCAAAAATTAAATTTATTATTACAAATCTATGAATTTAAGCTAAACCAATCATAAAATTCTATGATGCAATTAATTTTTTTATAGTTTTAATTATGATTTGGTGGATTTAAGTAACCCATAGTAAAATATATTGTTGACTCATTTTAATAACAATATTATGTGTGATATTTTTACAGAATAATGTTTAAAAATAATATTTTTTATGACACTAAACCTAATTAATTAAAGCCGAACTAAATTGTTTTTAATTAGGCTGATGATGTGGTTGGAATTGTACAAAATTAATTAGAAAATCTAAATTGATAAAAAAATAATTTAATTTTGATCTAAATCTGACTCAAGTGGTCTCGTGCGCACCTTACTCAATCCTCAACTTTCAAATTCACTCTCACAAATCAATGCACACAAAAGATTGATACTCGTAAAATAGTTGAAGAACAAAATATTCAGTGTATACATGATGAGTAATATAAAGTTTAACAAGAAAAAAACTTTAAGAATTAAAAAGTAAAGATAAAAACATATTTACTAGTATTGAAGATATCAAGACTATAAATAAATGAAAATCTTATCTTAAAATTAAATCAAAATTAATATTATTTTTTAATATGATATTAGAATTTATTTTAACGAAAAATTATTTACCTTATTATTTAACGGTAAGGAATGACAGATAACTTCTTAATAAATAAAAAAAAATAAAAATAGTGATGTTGTTGATTGTGATTCCAAGTTAGAAAGTTTGGGTATGGTTGAGATGCAAAGCTAAGTGGTAGAGGTAGGTAAAGATGAAGTAGAAGTTGGGCATTGATTGATGGAGAAAAGTGGGATTATTATGAGTTTAAAAAAGATGTATAAAACAAAGAGTGTCTTAAGTACTGTTGGTCTCATGTGATGCAGGCTTAGTTAGGAGTGAAAGGTGAAGAGACGAGACCTTGGTTTGGTGGTTGAAGAGAGTTGTGCACTAATTAATTAAGTAGCTTCTGCTGAATTTTGAGAAAACCCCACTGGCAAATGTGGCCAGTGCCTCTAAACCTCTGAACACTGTACTCTCTCTACTCAGGTTTAATTGGTCACAACCCCCTAATGTTAGTCTACTCCACTAGACTTACTATGCCTTTTCTGCCACACATCACTCTCCTTAATTGTGCATTTGGTACAAATAATTCCAACTTTATACCAACTTTTCGCCACCTACCTACCCACCCTTCATGTTTCTGTCTCCATCTAAAACATCCATCGCCATTTTCTTTTCTTTTTCTTTCATATTCCATTTACTTCCTTCTCCTCTTTACTAATTACTATTCTTGCTACAAAACAAACCAGAGATAGACTAAATACACAACTAGTCATTTAGGTGGGGAGAGGGAAAAAAAGTCGAAAAGAGAGTCACAAATATGTGATAAATATAACGATAATCATGAAAAAAAATAAGGATTAAAATGAGATGAAAGACTAGAATTGAATATATGTGGGAAGAAATACAGAGTGAAAAGCATCACTTTAATTTGTGTTATTTCATGAAAATTGACTTTTGGCAAAGACTCTTACGGTTTATACTATATTTTTTAACGTACTACGTTTCCATATATTATAAATTATATTTGTTAAATTATTATTTAATATATGACTCGTAATTTTCCTTTAATTTTAAAAAAGTTGGTTCTGGACATTTCTTTAAATCATTAAATGCAACATGTATTTTCTGAATGTAAAGAAAAAATAATTGTGCCACTTTTTTGTTGTCGGTATAACAAAATCGAAATGTATGAATATATATTATATTCGTTGATCCCTTATTCACAAACACAATGATTATCTAAACATATATAGATACCTTTATATTTATATATTAATTGAAATTATATTGGACATCAATTATTTAAAGGAAGGAATTTTTGTCCGTTAACGGAGATTGAATTTAGTCAAATCGCGTAAAAAAAATTCTATATGCTTATTGGTTTATTTTTTCATTTATTTACCCTAGTCTATTTTTAAGTTTTTTTTATTATTATCTAGCTTTTCTAAGTGGTACACTATCTAGTGTCTATTTCTGTATAAACTGGTGTAGTAAACATGGAGGAAGGAAACTAAATCATCTTGACTTTCACAAAATATAAGGTTGAGAAATTCATTAGTTTAGAATGATTTTGTGTTATGATGGTTGAAGATGCGTGCTCTTTTGGTTCAACAAGACTCTTATTGAAGTTTTACAAGGTGAATTCAAGTTTGACAAAACCATGGTTGAGAAGGACAAGATTGTGCTATTGAAGAAGGCTTATAGTGCAATTTTTCTAAGTTTTGGTGATAAGGTGTTAAGGCAAGTTTCAAAGGAGAAGATCACAACAGGGCTATGAACGAAGCTGAAAAGCTTATATATGATGAAGTCCCTGGTGAAGCGTTTGTACGTGAAGCAAGTGTTGTACTCATACAAGATGAGTAGTGATAAAACATTTAGTGAACACTTGCATGAATTTAATAAATTGATTATTGATCTTGAAAATATTGATGTCCATATTGATTATGAAGATCAAACATTTTGTTGTTGTGTTCTCTACTTAAGATGCATGATTATTTCAAGGAGACTTTGTTGTATGGAAGAGAAACTCTCTCTCTTAAAGAGGTTCAAGCTACGTACCTAGAACTCAAAAGAGTTGAACTAAAAGTTTGACATTAAGGCATTATACTGATGATGGTCTGGTAGTAAGGAGGAGATCATTTAACTATGATAATGGAGGAGAATGAGTTAAATATAGGTAAAAGTTCAAGACTCATGATGGAAAGGTAGTAAATGTCTGTAGGTGTTACCATTATAAGAAGGAAAGACACACAAGAAAGTATTGTCCTTAGAGGCAACAGAAGATTGGAAATCCTAATAGACCGTCTGGGTCTGAGGGACCATCTACATCTTATGAAACAACTTTGGTAGAAGACAACTATGAATCACCAGAGGTTTTCATAGTTTCGAGTCATGTTGATGATTGTGAATGGATCATGGACTATGACTATTAGTTTCATATGAACTTAATCGTCTATGGTTCCAACAGTTTGTGGAACTTGAAGGATGATTTGTTCTCATTGGTGATAACAAGTCTTATAAGATAACTGAAATTGGGATGATTAAGTTTTGTTTTGCATGATGGAACTGAGAGGATGTTGGAAGAATTTAGTTATGTACTTAGCTTGAAACAAAACTTAATATCCTTTAGTGAACTTGAGGCAAAATATATTGTCACGACAGAAGTTGTGAAATAAGCTTTGTGGCTTCAAGGTCTAGCCAAATGGCTGAAGGCACAAAACCAGGTTGTCACAATCTTTTGTGACAACAATAATTCTATACAACTTTCAAAGAACCAAGTATATATCATAAGAGAATGAAGCATATTGATGTGAAACTTCATTTTGTGAGAGAGGAGATTGTTAGAGGATTTGTGAAGATGGCTAATGTCTCAACAAATCATAATTCCTCTACACGATCACGAAAATTTTACCTGGTAGTAAGTTCTTTCATTGCCTGAATTTAATCTAACTGATAGGTGATTAAGCCCTGTAATGAACTTAGAGGAGTGTTTTATCACTAAGTAGAGTTGTGTTTAATCAAGGTGGAGATTTGTGAAGTTTTGATTTGTAAAAAATCTATGTTCAAAGGTTCTTAGACTGTCTAAAGGCAGTAGAATGTCTGAGAGTTAAAACATGGTGGTACAAGACTGGGTATCTTGACCAAAGTTTCTAGCTAGACCATATGTTGCATCAATTTGACTTCCAATGTCTATTGGTGTTTTCAACTCCTAACTAAATTAATGTGCACGTGATTGCAACTGTTTGAAGCATCTTTTTGTTTGGAAGTAGTTAGACAATTTTAACTCTATAAATAGAATTTTGTAATGAAAAATTATCTTCAAGTTAGAGTTGAGAGTTCACTAATGAGATATATATTGTGTTGTAATCTTATATTTTTTTAGTGAATTTCTAACTATAAACATAGACTGAATTTCAATCGAAACACATAAATTTTTCTATTTAATTATTTGTTTATCTTTTCTTGTTTACTTTATGTTTCTTCTTGCAATTTCTTTCATTATCATCTATCTAAACAATCTAGTAAATTTATATATACTTCTTACAATAATAAAAAAAAATATGATCCATTCTATTTATAAAATAACACTTATGGTAAGAATTCGGTCTTTTGAAGAGTTGAAGTATGACCTTTATTCATGTATTCGAGTTATGACCATTGTTATTTCAAGTTTACATATGACATAAATTTGGTTTTTGGAGAACTAATTTCTAGCTTGAGTTTTTATTTTTAAATAAAAATAAAAAATTGTTTTAAATTTTTTTTATTTAATAAATTTTAAATAAACTATTGGAATAAATCAAGAAACACTAATTAAATAATTAATAGATAATTTTATTGTTAATAAATTTTTTGAATTTTGAAAAATTTAACCATTAGTAATATTAATAATTAATATCATAAATTAAAATTTTATTCAAATATAATTCAATAAATAAAACAGTTAACAATTATTGATATTAATGTTATTTAAAAAGAACAAAAGCTGAAGTGAAATATTAAAAATGAGAATTAATTAATTAAGTTAACAAATTATCATCCAAAAAACTAATTTTAAACTAAGCTAATTTCTTAAGTTATTTATATAAGATATGAAAGAATATATAAATAGAAATATGCATGATAGAATACATTTAAAGGAAAAATGATATTAAAATTTGATTTTTCAGTAATTATATTTTGTAGGATGGGTTAGAAACGATGAAGGTTAGAATTGGGATATTTAGAAACCGAATTTGAAATTTATTAATGTAAAGTAAACCGTGTTATCTTATCTGTAAATAAAAATCAGAATACACGAGTAATCTTTTGTTTGCACAGTGGTAACTGGGAAAAAAAATTCCAAAGAAAGCCTGGGTTTTTACTATTGTTATTCCATTTTTATAGAAAAATGTTTCCAGGTTTTGTTCATGCTTTAGTAATGTCGTATGATGAAGAGGCAACAAGAATGACTTCTAACTCAATGGAAAGTTGGGAACAGCCCAAATGTTGACAAAACATGCAAGTACAATTTGAACTTGACTAGCTATTGCCACCAGTTATCAGTTATCACCGCGAGTACTAACAGTCAGATTCCAAATAATAGTAAAAGGAATAAAGAAGTGGAGCTAGATAGGAATAACTCACGGCATCAAACACACTTCTTCAAGATTAAGCCCACTGCCATTTCAATTATCACTCTTTTTTCTTCCAAACAAATCCAGTTTTTACAACACCACCTTCCCAGATTTTTTATTCATTTCTTTGCTACAGATACTGTTGATATTGACATGTCTTCCATTTTCATTTGGTTCTTCTGCAGTTTGGAGTCGGAGGAGATAAGGAAAAGACGCAATTTTATGATTCAATAAGTAACTAAAAAGTTGAACCAGTTTGCATGTATGGAGTTAGCATTGCTGTGTATTAAGAAAATATTTCTTCAAAAAGAAAAGCGAGATAACTTTCATGTTCTCCTTTGTTTTTTATAAAAATTATTGTTTCCCTCTCAACATGTTTAATGTTGCTTCCTGTCTGAAAAGTTATTTATTAAGTCATATATGATAATGAAAAAAGAAATACAAAAGATATTGTTTTTTTATGAAAAGACTAACTCTTCCGGTGGATTTGAATATATGGAATCATCTTAATGATATCTGAATGCAAAGGGCGAATAAAGGTCTCAACTTCCCTGTTAGGAACACATTTAATAATCTTGCACATAGAAAGCGCTTGACCCATACCACATACAATGGATGATGACACGGTTGTCTTTTTTGGGATGAGGGAATCCCACAGGGCTTACATGAGCATGGATGGCGACGGTTCTGATCAGATCTCTCTCAGATCAATGGATCAAGATAGGAGTTAACAACCATCAATTTCACCAAATTTTGAAATAGCTAGATCTTATATACATACTACAAAAGTTATACATATATGAACAATTTACACAATCTACTTTACTTTCTTATTTTTTTTATTTTTTTTGGTATAAACTATTGAGTATAGTTTATATGATTTTGAGGTGCAAGGCAGAGCTGGTTTGGGGGCTTTGATGTGAAATTGAAAGCACTTACTTGAAAAGATTCTAACTCGATTAGCTAACATAAGTCAAAAGAAATAGAAATATAGGAAAGGACAAAGGTGGTAAGTAGCAAGAGGAAAGTCTGCTCGCTGAGATGTTTTTTTTACTGACTTAAATGCGTATCAGTCTGTGTAAGGCCAGCGAGAGGGAGTTGTCAAATCACCAAAAGTAAACTTGTTAATCTCTTTTTCATAAATAATAATAATAATAATGATGATGTTATTATTATTATTATTATTATAATAATATGGTGCATGATGGTAGCTAGTATGGAGTTTCTGTAGTTTCAGTGGCCGTAGCTTGAATGAGGGTTTGAGTGAGGAGCCCTAAGAAAGAGGAAGAGGGAGAGGAAGAGGAAGAGGAGGAAGAGAAAGTGAGAAATAAGTATTAGGGTTGAGTGGCGGGTGGAGTAGTGGGGTTTCATTCTCCTTTGTTCGGAAATTTAGGAAAAATGATTTTTAAATGAAAGTGTTTTTTTGAGAACGCACCACAAGACAAGACCCTCTTTAACTATTGAAAACAACAGGTGAGTGTGTGAAAGCTATATCACTCCATGCACACGTCCCTTTCTGGCTCCTCTCCCCCACATCTGCCGCTTCTCTCTCTCTATCTCTCTCTTACACACATACACATCGAAATGCCAACCACATATGTTCCCATGTTAATTATATAATAACTTCGCCATGTTCATGTCCGAACAAACTAACCCCTCTTCCCTGTACATAAATGATCATGAATATGTGTGAATATCACATGAATGCATACATCATACATGCATGCATGGTTAGCATCCATGTGAAGCTCTTGTGTGCTCTATAAACAAGAGCAATAAACAGAGAAAGAGAAGGGGTGAATTCTGTGCCTTTCCCTCTCGTAGTATATCTATCAACCAGACCAGACCAAATAGATCAGCCTCTTTCCCTCTCACTCTTTCTCTGTCTCTCTGCACCTTTCTTTCACAACTCATAATCAAAAAAAGCATATCCAAGGTGTGGTGGTTAAGCTGTCCATCTATCAATCAATCAATCAAGAGACCAATCATCAACCGAATATAAGAGAACGAAAAAAGGGGGCTACCCAAAATGTCATCCTCTTCCACCACAATATCACTGGACCACCTCCCTCCTTCCGAACAGCTTTGTTATGTTCACTGCAATATTTGTGACACCGTCCTTGCTGTATGAACACATTTTTCTTTCCCACTTTTCCAACTCTAGGGTTTCTCTTCCTCACCCGCAACACGCTACTCCTCTTTAACTTTTTTTCTTTCTTTCTCAAATTATGCTTCACTTTCTCCATTCATCTTTCCCCCCTTTATGTTTCAGGTAAGCGTTCCCTGCACAAGCTTGTTCAAGACAGTTACTGTCCGATGCGGTCATTGCACTAACCTCCTGCCAGTGAACATGCGCGGCCTGCTTGTGCCATCTCCCACTCAATTTCATTTGGGTCACTCTTTCTTCTCCCCGTCCCATAACCTTCTGGTATTAATTATGTGTATCTATATTTTATTCTCAATTTACTCTTTCTCTGTTCAATTGATTAGTGTATATATGTCAGTACACCGTTACCCTCTTTTGATTTATGGACTAGGAGTTAAAGAGGTGATAGGTTGATTCTCGATATAATTTATTTTCTGGCTCGGTGGATGACATATTCCATTTCTGCAGGAGGAGATACCAAACCCCTCTCCAAATTTTCTTATGAACCAAACAAATTTAAGTGCTTCAAATGAGTTCTCTATGCCTGCTAGGACTGCAGCTGATGAGCTTCCACGGCCACCGATCATAAACAGACGTGAGATCAAATATACTCCTCTATTATTTTTTATATTTATATGACTGAAAAATAAATAACTCAGATTTCTCTCCTTCAAAATTAAGGTTCCCTTATATGTTCATCCATGATCTTGTATTCACCTCAATAATGAAGCCATCTTTTAGATGAAAGCCACATTCGCGTAGTAAAATACACTGTTGTTTTTCAAAGGAAAATAAATCATGTCGCTGCTTTTATGGTCAATATTGACAGTACCAGTTCCTTTGGTAGAAGAAAAAGGGGTCTTTTAAGAGTTCATCGCGACAGTACCTAAACCCTTCCTTGTTTCCAACAGCACATTCCCTAAAGGAAATTATCAATAATCCTAGTAACTAAGTATTGACAAGGTCTATATAGACATCATCACCCTAATCACCCTAATTAAGCCTAGAAAAGATTTTCAATATCTGGGAAAGACTAATAATGTAAAAGAACAACAAGTATTACCTACTAGTATTTCTGACTCTAGGGCACAGTCTGTGAGGCGGTGTTCCACTTTCACTTTTATCAATAATATTTTAGTTTTACTTTGATTAAATTTTTGTACAAGCACCGACAGAGATGAAGGAAAACATAGGTTAGTTTGGCGTTCATAAGTGGCATGAAGGAAAATAGTTGGTAGAAAGAGAAAGACATGTAGGGCAGTTTCTTCTCCCCCGGAATTATAGTTGCTTAAAACCTTTAACACTGAGTATCATCAGAATCCGAAGCATAGATGTGTATACAGACAGAGGCAGTAATGCCCCTTGCCACGGAAAATAGGGAATTTAAATAGCTAGATAAAAAAAATATTTCATCTGCCAAGTCAAAGGAAATGATTTTGATATATGACTGGGTGCCATTCTCCAGCTCCTGAGAAGAGACAGAGAGTCCCCTCAGCGTACAACCGCTTTATCAAGTAAGTATTCATTTCAAAGCATTCCTTATTATTATTATTAAAATTTTGAACAACTTCATATATATATATATATATATATATATATTAAATTTGTACTTTGTTGTTATGAAAGACTTTAAAGTTGAAGGAAATTTGAATGGTCCATGTATATTTCTGCAGGGACGAGATCCAACGCATCAAGTCTGTCAATCCCGATATAACTCACAGGGAAGCCTTCAGTGCAGCTGCCAAGAATGTATCATCCTTTTTCCTCCTGTTGAATAAATAAATATAACAATGGGGTTCTTACGTACTAGGGTTTCAATAAATTGAACAGATCTCATATTTTTTCTCTCCAAATGTTGCATGCAAAGTTTTATTTATTTTCTCATAAGCAAAGATAACAATAGAAAGGAGTACATTATTCACAAATTTGTTGACATTTTTCACAATAAAAGAATGCATTTCTTTATACCAGAACAAATGTTTTTAAATAATTTTTTAAACTACTTGCTAGTATTTCCTCCCCCTGTTTCTACAATGAAATAAATTAATGAAAAGGTTTTCTGGTTCACTTTGAACTTCTTCTGATGTATGACGTGCTTTGTGTGTCAGTGGGCCCACTTCCCACACATCCACTTTGGTCTCATGCCTGATCAGACTGTGAAGAAGACAAATGTGTGCCAGCAGGTAAATTATCATGCACCCTCTTCTTGCAAAATGTTGCAGACAAAATAATGCATAACCCTGACTTTGATTTCTATATGTGTGGGTGTTTTTTTCTCTTTTGTCCAGGAAGGAGAAGAGGTTCTCATGAAAGATGGGTTTTATGCTTCAGCTAATGTTGGTGTCTCACCCTACTAATTTAGCAGTCTGTTTTCTCTTCAAGAAATGCAAGAACAAAGGCTTTCCAAGTTCACCAACCTTTCAAGCTCAGGAACTCTGATTCCTTAACTTAAATATGCATCTATTTGTGGCTCAAGAGTGATTATGTTGATATAACTAAGAACTACTACTACACTGTGACTAGCTCTTGGGATTATGCATGCATGTAGTTCTCTAATGACTAGACCTTAATTATTAACGTTCATGCTCTTCAATTTCCCCACTACTACTTCAGCTCATTGTTTATCTCCTTTGTTCATTTTCACACGCGCATACGTCAACAAGTTGATTGATAAATTCTAAAGTCGCTCAAAAAATGAGGTTTAAGAAGAAAAAAAAACATAAAGACAGATATAAAGAAAGATTGAAATTGGCAAATATGATGAACGATTGTGATTATAAATAGATAAACAGAGAGAGAGAAAGAGAGTTACTTGAGTGTTTGTGTGTAAGTGTGTTTTAGATTTAGTTAAAACATTTCGGATAAAGTGTGTCACTTGCAAAGTTGATTATTACAAAAGCAAGAAGTGGAAAAAAGTTAATTGAAGACAGAAGTTGCACGAGTGAGACGTACATTTGGGTTATGTTTTTGTTGTCATTGTATGTTTCCCCCTCCAAAATTCTTTATATCCAAATAGTCATCGTCTCAGCATTTTAAAGACCAAAAGGTCTATGACACAACCTGTTTTGGGGTATTTCCTGTAATATTTATGCCAAAAGACCAATGCTTTGCTATTACTGAGATTAGGAGAATAATTGAGCATCATTTAAAAAATTATTTCTAACGTTTGCTTCAAGATTATCCCGCACCAACATTGTATCATGCTTAATAAAATAAACAAAAATTAGTCTTCTAAAATTTGAGAGTAGGAAATGGTGTGTTCGTAATATTGAAAAATTCAGTCATTTAAGACAAACAACATGTGTGAAAAAGTAGTGAAGAACAGTAGTTGATTCTTGTCTACGGGTTCCCTAAAGTGTTTTTCTTAATTTTATTTTATTTTTTGACAAAAAAAAAATAATGAAAACAATTTTTGTAATATCGTGGGAGTACGAGAAGTACTGAAAAGATATGTCAAGAGTAGATAGTGCATTATGTTTACAAAAAAGACTATCCCTTGGAACACTAGTTCTGGTACTAATGAAATTTCATACCATTTATTAGAAAAATAATATTATTTAAATAATTCCAGTATTGCACATCTACCAAGTAAGGTAATTTTTTTTTTTTACACATTCATAGATAGAGAATTAAAATTGTTTGATGTTGATTGATGAGAGCATATTTTGTTCCAATCAGCTCATAATTTGTTCCTGCAAGTCACTGGCCAATTAGCCTTATGCCCAGCTGGCCAAGGTTCCATTCAGAATGATATTTAAATATAATTTCTAAAATTGTAACTGGTTTTTTAAAATGACTTTTAATTTAATATATTTTTTACATTTTAAAAATATTTTAACTTTTAGTTTCAAAATTTATTATTAGTTTACAAAATTCTTCTTATATTAAAATCATTTTAAAGATAGTAAAGTGATAATAATAATAAAATAAAAATAAGTTTAGACACTAACAATATTAATTAGAATGATAGTTGTAAAGGTGTTGACAAGTACTAAAATAAGAAAAATCATTAAAAAAAGTTATAAATGTCTATATTTTTTTAAAATTAAAAATTAAATTTATTTATTATTTTTAAATTCTTATAAAATATTTTAGAATTAACTAAAATTTATTTATGTTAATTTTTTTCTAGGTACATTTAAAAGAAACTAAAATCTTTTCATCCACCTAGCTAGAGTTTAAAATGTGGTAGTTTGAAATTGATGATGAGAACATAGGATTTCTTTTTTTCATTGTAGATTTTTTTTTTTACATAAATAGTAATTTCTTTTCAATATTCATCTAAATAGCATTGTTTCAAAATTCAATTCCTTATAAGTCGATCTTTGTTTTAGTCCTCTTTCACATAATAATGTTAGAATTCCGTTATTCAACAATCGTATTTTAACCTAGATTTTCAATTTATTTTAATAAAGTTAAAATTGGGAAAATTTTAAAAATTTAAAATATAATAATTAAAATAGATATAATTTTTTTTATAATTAAATAAAATGTTAGATACAATTAATGCTGAAATTTTTCTAAAATTATCAAGATAATAAAATTAGAAATTTAAATATTAACTTAAATTAATGATTTTAGTACATTTATAAATAATTTTATTTAGTATCTTAATTATATAAAATATATATATATATATATATTTAAGAAATAGAATTTATTGTAATATCTTGTTTGAATAAATAATTGACGTAAGATTTTTTTTTTTTTATGTGTAAAAATTATTTTAAAATGGTATGAATAGATTTAATTTTGGTCTAATAACATTTGTAACATTTATTTCATCGAAGTAAAATAATAAAGGAGTATTAAAAAATAAAGAAAAGGAACAAAATGTAACATACAAAATATTTAAGACTAGATTCTATAGTGAATAAGAAATGAAGTTTATAAATAGAAGTTAAATGTTCATTTCTTATTTCATTTTAAAAACATTTTTCTTCTATACTTTAAGAAAATGTGAGTTTCTCAGTATTCAATCAATCTTTATCGGATTAATTAAGATTGTTAGGAGCTAGTGAAGAAGAGATTGATTTGGATTAATTGAATTTTAGTCTTGGTAAACAAAATCAATCTTATCTAAGTTTTTATTTATTTTTTCTTCTAATCTTCTTGAGTGAATATTCAAGAGAGGAGATGTTGTCAATGTAGAACTGAGTTTCTTGATGTTGTCATTAATAGTCATATTTTAAAAGGTGTTTTTTTATTAGTAGTCATATTTTAAAATATTTTTTATTACAAATATTTAAAACAATTTATATTTATACTTTTCTTAAAAATTATTTATTTAAAAAGTTTTCCAGAAAAGTCTAGAAGGCTTTATTGTTATATTATAGGGTAGTATGTATATGTTTAGTGATGCAGTGACACCGATCACTTTTCTCTGTTCCTCAGAATTGGTTTTTGAAGTTGAAAACATCAATGTCAGTCTACAGATAACAATCAAATCAACAAAGTGACCTACACAAATGTCTGTAAAGACAGAAACATATAAAAATATTCATTCTTCACGTACACAGACAAATGAAAAAACCACATAAATGATATTAAATCTACACATTCAAATAGTATCTTTTTTTCACCACATCACCCCATCTTTCATACAATCAAACACAAATTAACATTCTTATTTGATAATATTTTTAGTTACAAATTATGAAGTGACGTTAATTGATATAAAATAATTAAGCTTAGGTTTATTAATAGTTATTTTTTTTAATGAAAATGGTGTAATTTATTAAAATGGATAATTTTTTTAAAATTTATCCGTCATGTCACTACTTGTGAGAAAATATGTAAAAATGACAACTTTAGATTTATCAAAATGAAGTTGTGTAATATGACAGAACTTTAATGTAAGAAAAGAAGTTATGGTTTGATTGTGTAATATGACAGAACTTTAATGTAAGAAAAGAAGTTATGGTTTGATCCACACGATTTTGATTAATTTAAATTCAAGTTTTTATTTAAAATAAAGACGTGTCATTCTTACACAACTTTAGGATAATATGATTTGAACTGAAGTCTTGCATAGGTGGTAGACCCGTACATTTTGCCTTGCTCCATATTTAACCTACAAAAAATGTGTCATGATGGACTTACTCGCATAAGAATTGTGGGTTAGTTTTATTGACTCATCTGCCTAATGATTGACCCATGAACATGCATACTAGTTCATATCATCAAAATCTTAAAAAAAAATATGTAAATTATATTATTAGTAAGTTTTTTCTCCCATAAGATCTCATGTTTTTCTCTTTTATCATGTAATTTACATGTAGAGAGGGTTTTGTGTATGTATTTGATATCTAAGGTAAATAGATTAATTTCTTCCATAAATCTTTTCTAAATTTTTAGATCATTGCCTAAAAGAGCACACAAATTGAGTGAGTTAGATTGTTATTTAAATATGATCTTTTTAATCTTACAAGTTGTTGAGATCTTGATTTTTGAGAAATTGTGAGTTTCATCTCAAAGACTAAATCAATTTTGGAAATTTCACTAAATTAAGTACTTTAAGTAATTTTGAACACTTCAAAAAATTTATTTGTATTTGTTACGAACTACAAAAAGTAAAAATATGAAATTTGGATTGGATTAAATTGAATGCAAATGATTAGTTTATGTGTTGATGTTTGAATTTTGTCACGTATTTGAAAATTGATATTTGATAGTTGTTTTGAATGTTGAATTGATATTAGTGTGTTGTTTTATTAAACTTTGAAATACGAATTGTGAATTATTTACACAATTCACTCATTATATCTCAAAACCGATCAAGAAATTTGAGAGATTTTTAACAATATATTTTATTCAAGGATTTTGCTCAGCAAAATCACTCTAATGCCAATTAAAAAATATTTATGAAAAATAACTTAAGGATTACATTTTACTTAGTGGATTGAGTCTATAAATATTTGATGTTTATTGGCTAAATTTTGCTCAACAAATTACTAAAAAGAAAAAAATTAACCTTTCATTAGTTCATGTTGTATAAAGGACTTTAATATTTATAGTTCTAATTTTATTAAATACATATTTAATATTTTGAATGTTTTCTTTAATGTTTGTAATTGAATATCTAATTAGAATGAATGTTTTAAAATAAAAAGTGTTGGATTAATGTGAGGAATAATTACGTAGATGGTAATTGGTATTGTTGCAGTTTAATATGTATTAAGTATTGGAGTCATGAATGAAAGAAAATATAAAGTTTCACTAAGTTCCAAATCACTTATATGAGAATTTTATTTTTGAAAAAGTGACAGAGTTCTGCATGGATATTTGTTGAGTACATACATGAACTATATTGATTACTTGTGAAATATTATGTGAATGGATAGATTCAAATTTAGTTAAGTATTAGTCTCTTTTATGAGTATTTTGAATGTGTCTTCAAAAAGTTGAAGTTGTGAAGTCCTGAATCAAATTAAAATTCTTTAAATTTTCAAAAGCATTGAAAATATTTATATACTCATTAATGATTGTGTGTATATGATTTTGTAATGTCATGTGATAACAATGTTGATACAAAATTTATAACTATTTTAATTTATATTCTTATATTTACTTTAAACAATATTATTTTATTCTTATAGAACATGTATTATGATTCTTGTGAACATGTATAAAGGCAAAGAGGTTACATCTACTTTTTTTAAGTTGTTTATCTTTAACCAAACGCCACAATTTTAATTCTATTATTTGAACTTCCCTTGACTCTAATCATAATCTAAAAAGATACATGTTAAAAAAAAAAAGTGAGTTTTAAGTTTAACTCAACCTCATAAAACCGATTTATAAGATAAGATTTTGCACCCACTTATTTACAATGAAATGTCATAATCTCTAGTCGATGTGAGATCTTCAACATCATTTAAAATAATTACTTTTTATTAATTTTTGACATTTCATCTACCCAAAAAGGTGAATTTGCATATCATAGATTTCAACATTAGATTTGGATCTCATTTTCACATAAGAGTTGCATTCCTCTGCTCTCAAATTAACACAGGGGGCATAGTAATGCACCTAAATTAAGCTACATTTTAGTGCACTTACGAATGAATCAAATACATCTGTGGAAAGATTGGTACAAGCAGACTTATTATGAGAGAGAGAAGAGATTAAAAGTTCATTAATCTCTCTGGACACCCAAAACCTGAATCTTAACTTAAGTTGAAGGGATTCAGATATTTTTTCCGAATCATGGGCAAATTTGTTGACATAATTTAGAAAAAAAAAAGGAATGGGAGTGTAAATTATTAGTGAAATAAAGAAAGAAAATGGGATTTATAATGAATCCAAATGGGTCTGGCAACTGAAGACTGTGGTTGTACATGAAGAGTTGTTTCTGTTATTTGTTTCTTACAAAAACCTCCAAAAGTTGGTACAGACGAATCTGTTTGCACGAGCTTGATAGCATGTCGGTACACAATTTTGAAGTGCCGGTTCTATAGCTACCAGTTAAAACAATGATCCAAAGCAAAGAAAGTGAAAGAATTGATAAAGAACAGAATAGGAACTATATAAAGTCCATAGTTGAAATTTGAGTCATATTACGTAAAAAAAAAAAAAATCTTTTTAGAATTTTGATCTGTAGGAATATTTTTGTAGCAGTATAATTGATCTTAGTGGGGCATGTGGGCATTGGAAGAGAAGTGAAAGAGTTGGGGTATGCATTGGATTCTACGTAGCATAAGCAAAAGAGTAGTGAATGTTGATCCCCAGTTACATAGCAAGAGAATAAACAGTTGCAATTGTAATGAAGAAAATGCACATGCATAGCCCCACACTCCACGAATGAGTAATAATAGTAATTGGTGCTCTGTTCTTCACTTTTTCTCACCCATTCATCACCCCAAAAGGGTGGGATATTTTGTTAGCAAAGCAAAATTTCACACTTTAGCTCCAACATCTTAACACGCCCAACTCTCAACTCTTTGCGCATGCATCTCAACCTTTTTTTCACCCTAAAGCAAAGCATGCAAGTGCTATATAAATATATCAAAAGAAGTAAACGCAAATTACCTCTTATTTTCTACCACATTTCCAACATATTCAACTATCTATGCAACCCATCACCACCCACAACCATTACATTCTCAGACTCTCTTTTGCCCATTCAACCATTACATTACTAATTTTACTTCCTATGCTAATCCAGAAACGATACTATATTATTTATTTTAAGAAATATCTTGCTTCTTATTTAATATGTTTTACATTTATATGCTCAAGTGAAATAAAAAATTTCAAGTAGCTTTTAGGATACAACGTGTGTACAAGGATGTTTGGTTCTTTTCCCATCCCAAATTGCATTTCTTTCCCAATTCTCTCAACTAGGTTTCCAATTATTCCGACTTGGGCTCGATAGGATTAAATATAAGTTTTACATGAGTTGTTAGTGAGAATACACAAATAATATTGGGAAGAAGTTTGATAAGAAGATATGTGTATCCAAAACCTTTCAAAATACACATAATTTATGTCTAACATCAATTTTCACTAAATTACAACTGCATTTAATGTTACATAGTTAGAATTAGCTTAATTTCTTCTTTAGAAAATCTTTCTCTCAAATATCCTTAATATTATCAATATAAATTGCACTTCTTGCAATTCTCAGAATTAAGGTATAAGTAATTCAAGAAGTTATTATAATGTTGAATCTTTATTAAGGAGAAAAAAGAAGGATCATCTTGTTATGGAGTATCCCTTCCATCAATGAACTTCAATTTATTTTTTTATAATGATGCATGTTTAACTCTACTCCATTAATGCTAATTTTCTTTTTTTCAATTGTGACATAAGAAAAACTATTTTTGAATTTTCTCCTAAACGAAGATAATAAGGATTAGAATGATTTTTTTGTAGTTAATCCATATCTTAGTAACAATGTATATTATAAAATAAAAAGGAATCAAGAACCTACATTATAAAAACAACAAGGAAACGTAAAAAAAATGTCTAGAAAAAAAAATTTCATAGAAAAAGAAAGACAAGATTAAGAAAAGGTCATAACGGAAGTAAGACGAAACTAACTCAATATGATACATATTGCAATCTAACACTAAAAGAGGACAAATAATATAGTGGGGTGACAATGTAGGATAAGTTGTGCGGACTTAGGCACAACCTAGTAAGAAAAATATGGGGTGAACTTACTATTTTGGTCTGCTAACCTTCTTAGACTCGTTTCCACACAACCCCCAAATCGTGCGAGCTAGGTATGGGACGGACCCGCCTAATAGCACACATAACAATAAAAGGGTGTTTCTTCTTGCACCCCCATCAAATTTCTTCCTACACCCCATCAAATCCATAAATCAAATTTCATAAGTCAAAATAGTTGTTTTAGATTACAGAAGGTAAAATAGTTGTTTTGGAAAGGTTATTCTAGAATTTTTTTTTATGTTACATAAATTAAATTTTGAAATTGATGAGGTGCAGGAAGAAACACCCTAATAAAAAAATACACAATTTCCTCCTCTGAATTTTGGTTCTCATCAATGTCATGTCCCCAAACACCCCATGTGCTCTCCTCACTCCTACCATTTCTGTCATCCCAAACACGTTATTAGTTCAGAGTGTGGTAGAAATATTAGGGAAATTTAAGTCATTGGAGAAAGTATTAAAATGAAAACAAATTAAAAGAGGTAAAAAGTGGTTCGTAGTCATGCAAATTGCATATTGTCACACCAATACTACCACCATACAATTTACAGACAAGATAACAAGTGTTATATATATATATATATATATATATATATATATATATCTCTACAAAAAAAAAAAAATAAAATAAAAAATAATTTTAAAAAAAAAAAAAAATTATTTTATATAGTGACAAAAATAGAGACAATTTTAAAAAAAAAAAA
>Ga0123342_1004260_pt1 | contig 22028 bp, 11 predicted proteins | sample Turbeawhitnodule_FD_89960 | JGI IMG/M metagenome (GOLD analysis project Ga0123342, IMG submission 89960) | Root nodule microbial communities of legume samples collected from Mexico - Turtle bean Mexico white nodule | ecosystem: Host-associated > Plants > Roots > Nodule | place: Mexico: Nepantla...
GAAGATCCAGCTCCAAAGATGAAGCCTTCAGGGAAAGAGTTCCGATTGAGTGAAATGTCAATAGTTGGAGAAACTGAAACTGCTTCTTCGCATGTAACTTTAGAAGATCTAAGAAGAAGAAGAAGAGCAAAGAGGCACAGAAAGAGAGAGCTGTAGAAGGCCATGTTATTCTGCTTAGACGTTTGATGCTGTTTCTGTGAATGCTTCATCTCTTTAAATAGGAAGGAATTGATACCTCATACTTTGACCACTTGATTTCATTTGCATAATATTTTTGACTTAGAACTATGACTCAACTTTTACTTACTTTGTTTCATAAAACTATTATTAAAGAACTTTTCCCACGTTTGTTTTCCAATATAGTTGAATATCCAAATTGGCGGCTGCAGTAAAACAGAACTTTTAAAACAGGTTTTTTTTTTTTTTTTTAAAAGGGCATGCCCATGATGTTTCTAACACGAAGTTGCATGGAATGTCTGTCTAATAACAGAAATAATAGTTTATTTTATTTTTTATATGACCACGTGTGAGTCTGTCGTTTGAATGCTAATTAAACTAACTAATGATACATACATAAATTAAATAATGGCATTAACTTTTAAAAATTTCCCATAAGATGCAATAAATTGACAAATATATAATAAGTTGTAAATGACATCTTCTTTCTTAACTAAAGAAATTTTTTAAGACAACATAACATCAAATTAACTTTATAAAATGTGACATTATGTTAAAGTGGTCTAAGCCGAATATAACATGATAAAAAGATTATTGTTTTTTAAAACTAAATATTATAGTTACTTTTAAATTTAATTTTATATTATATAAAATGAACATGTCGGTTAAGTGAATATTCACTACAATAGAATAGAAGAAGTTTATGGAAGGATATCTTAAATTCTAAGTATGGTGGGTGGAGGGGCTTAAGGTCTCAAGTTCAGATTGTATGGAGTCGATGTGGTGGAGAGACATAAGAAAAGTTTGGAATTTAGAGGAGTGTGGTAATGACTTTGATGACAGATGTAAGTGGGAAGTAGGAGATGAAGAAGAAATTAGGTTATGGGAGGATAAGTTGGTGGACAATGTTCCTTTAATGCAAAAATTTCCTAGACTATTTTCGATCTCAATATCGTACTTTGTCATAAGTTGGGATTTGGAATAATAATATATGGTTGTGGAAGTTGAGTTCGAGAATGACTTTTTTTGTGTGGGAATCTAGTTAGACTGAACTTCTATCGCAGGTGTTAGATAACAAGAGGTTATTAAGAAAGAGTGAAGGTACGGCCGATAAATGGCTTTGGAGGGATGTAGAATCTACAAACTTCTCTGTGAAGGCAACCTATTATATTCTTTTGGGGGAAGAGTCTGCAGGGTATGGAGACTTATTCGCGAAGTTCTAGAATCTAAAGATCTTACCCTTGGCTAAATTGGTATCTAATTAATTACTAAGATTTTAGCTACTTACTATTTTATATTCTAAATTAGTTTTTATTAGTCTTTTAGAGACTAAGTTAGAATATAAAATATTAGTAGCTAAAATCTTGATAGCTAATTTATATACCAATTTAAAAAATATTTTATAATTTTTTTATTAATAATAGAAACCACTTTAGCTACCAATAATATTTTAGTCTCTAAAACAATATCTAATTTAATCAATATAGTGACCAATTATTCTTGGTCTCTAAATTTGGTTGTTATTTAATAATTTTCTTGTAGTGTTAATTAAAATTGTTAGAAATTATGTTTGACACACAAACATGGTATATAAATATAAAGCCTTAAGTTTTGAGTTAGTATTCATATGTTGTGAATAAAAATGTTAGATATGGATTTTATGATGAAATAAAGTGTTTAAAAATTATAATATACTTAGTATTTTATATATGTTTATTAATGGAATAAGTTGGTAATAATGGTAAAAAATTGAATTATTTGACTTAAATTGTATTTCAATGCATATACTTTGATATGTATTTAAGAGAACATCTTTACAAAGTAATATTAAATATTTTTTATTTTAATTTAGAAAGATAAACATAATTGAATAGTTCATGAAGATGTGATGTTATGGTAGAGGATAATAAATAATTAACATGATTTATGTTATTTGTATTTCATATAAGAAAAATGGGTTGTGTGGATTTGACCGACGTTAAACGTGTGTTGAACTTTGTGTGGGCTTGGCAGACGCTAAACGTGTGTTGAACTTTGCATCAGCTTGGCCGACACTAAACGCATGTTGAACTTGACCGACAACGTGTGTTGAAATTTTACTTAAGTGATATATTTAGAATTCACCCACTTTCTCCCTTTGCGCGCTCATATTTCTCCAAACTTGAAAACCTAAGTGGAAGGGTTTTCCACGATAGTAGCAGCTCCTCCCATCTGGTCCTCCTTACTGAGTTCCTTTTTTTTCAGCTTATAGTTATCATTCCTCCTCGTCCGCAACTCAACCTTTGTTATTTTTCAACTTCTCACCGTTTTCATTTCAACGTAGTTGTTCATCTTCTTCCCCCAATAAATCCCGCCGTACCTCCATAGGTCCATATGAGTTCCTTCACAACTTCATTTGGTAAGGAAATCCCAATACACGTGTGTTGTGGTTATTTTTTTGAGTTGTTTCTAAGTTCGTTGAATGCATTTTTGTGTCATTGCAGTGGAGTCGAAGGGTTTGGTGTCATGATGGTGTTGCGTATGTGGTGTCGTTGTGCCTTGTGTGGTGGTGGGGTGCATTACTGATAAGTGAAATTAGCTTAAAGTTGAGTTTGATGTTTTTTTTTTTCAATTTACTGAGTTTTTAGATGAATTTGGAATTGGAATGAATTTGTAATTTGAATGAAATTTAGAATACAGGTTAAGGAATCCCTGAAACTACTCGAAACTATTTTTTTAGCGTACTTAAGCGTCAGCCAAAGCCCACACGCACCTTTAATTAATTTTTAATTGTATTCTTAACTTCCTGTTTTGTTTTTGTGTGGCCTTTTCTTTTCTTCATTTCGTCTACTTAAGTGTTACTAATTAATTTATTAGAACCTTTTGTGTGGGCTTAACTCATGCAATATTTTTTTTAATTTTTTAATTTTCCTATTGTGTTATCTTAGCAGACGCTATTGCATTCCATTGGAGTCGGTATAGCTTAAGTTATTTGCGTCATCTAATCGTGGGTTTCGACAACGCAAATAACATCCCATTTTCAAGCCCAAAAACTAATGTTGCTTCTAGGCTCTTTAACGTACACTCCTGAGCTGCCGCATAGTCGTTGTTTTTATTGACATTAATATACGTTTTTTTGTGTATAGTTCAATAGGACATGAAAAAAAATAGTAAAATAAATCATTATATCTTATTTATGTCCATTAGGACCTCTTAATATTAAATAAAAATCAATAATTATTTACAAATATGATCATCTTGATAAAATTAATGCTCAATTTCCTTCTTGAGAAATTTTTTGAACCATAATGCAGAGATTTTTTGGTATCTCTTTAAACTATTTTCATAATCCACGAAGATCATTCCAAATCGTGATGTATAGCCTAAAAACCACTCAAAATTGTCGAACAAAGACCACACATAATATCCTTTTACATTTGCGCCATTCCTACGCATAAGAAAAAAAAATGAGTTAAAAACTATTCAGTTGAATGAGTAAAATAACATCAACATTTTATATAAATAATAAATCATTTACCTTATTGCAGATTTAATATAAAAGAGATGACGATAATGATAATCAATTCTAAAGATATCCATAAGGGATTCTTCAACTGATAATGTTGGATCATTGTACTCATTTATACCTATAAATTGTAAAATATATGTCAGGAGGAAAATTCAATAGCTTAGGAAAATTGAAAATTATGTAGAAAAATATATATAATTAAAGGAATTTAAATATATATAGACAAGTGTTACTTACCATTCTCAGTAATGTAAATTAAAGGATTGTTGTATTTTTCCTTTGTATATAGTAAAAGATCACGAATTCCTCTTGGATAAACATATAACCAATCAGAAGCAATCTGCATATAATTAAAAAAGATAATTCTATACTTTATTAGGATTAAATGAACTTGTACAACATTTGCATGTTTTGGTGGGTATACACATACCTTTATTCCAATAGGTTTCCCATCACGTTCATCTGCAATCAATAAAATTTAGAAAACACAAACTATTGTTAACAATGATCATATTCAATCATGTATACAAGCAAATTAGGTACTGATATGATTAAAGTACTTACAAGCAAGAATGAGATGAGAATCTGTTATGTAGCTAGGTTTGACATTGCTTAGATGAGGTGCATCAGAGGCATACGTGGTAGAGTAATAATTTAGACCAATAAAATCAAATGAACCAACAAGTAGTTTAGCTTGCTGAGGAGTAAACTTTGGCAATCTTGCTCCCACAAGGGAGTGCATGCTTTTTGGATAATCTCCAAATGTTAGTGGATCCATAAACCTGAAATCAGTTACTTACCATTCATTTTTCTTTATTATACACCTTTGAAGACCCAAAATTTAAGGTTTAAGAAATATGTTGAAACCTTAAATGCTAAACACTAAACCTTAAACCAGATATAAATAAAGGTGGGAGAAAATCTTACCATCCATACATGAAGTCAATTGCTCTCTCACTAGCCTTATGATCAAGTATACTATCTCTGAATGGCAAAAACCAGTTAGCTACTACAGTTATGCCTATCACACCTTTCTGAGAGGCCTACATATACAAAATTCATATATTTAGTTCTTAAAACAAAAATATAAAACAATCTCTATGAATAATATCATGTTTCCAATTTTTAGTTCAATTTATATTTAGTATGGCAAAGTCTACTTAACTATAACATATGTAATAGGTTATGAACAATTCAACAAACCTGATACTTGGTCTTGTAGACACCAACAACTGCTACATGAGCAAGAAGTTGGTGATGACTAACCAAATATGGCTCTGTTGCAGAATCACCACCAGTGCAATTTGAATTCATCCAAGCAGAACAACGACCTGGTGCCATTCGTCCATTTGCATAGCCAAATAGGCTGTAACTCCATGGTTCATTCAATGTAACCCAATACTTCACCCTATCACCAAATTCCTTGAAACAAAGTTCTGCATAGTCTTGAAAATCTTTCCTGTAGATTATTGATATATGTTTGATTAGAAAATATATTCATATCCAGATATTAAATGTGCTAAGCACATACAAAAACTATATTTTAGAATTGAAACTTACATTATCAGTGGACTCAAAAAGCCACCATACTCATCTTCCAGTACTTGGGGAAGATCCCAATGGAAAAGAGTCACAAATGGTTTTATGTCTGTAGTTATTAATATTTAATTAATAATGATATCAGTAGTGAAGGAAATATAATAAAATAGAGTTGGCGTACAATGAAATTTGAATAAATTGAATTTAAATTCTAACCATTAGCCACTAAATCATTGATAAAATTATTGTAATAATTGATTCCTTCATGATTTATACCTCCACTTAGCTTTCCTCCTGAAAAGTTTAATTCAGTAACAAATAAATAAGTAAATAGTTTATTATCAGGTTTTGTCTGAAAGTCGTGTACTTTAAATTCAAATTTCTACAAATGAACATTTTTTTTTTAATTTTAAAATTGGTAAATCATATACATATGGAGTACAATTTGATTTCAAAGAAATCACCAACCAGATATATGATTTTGCGAAATTTCAAAGAATTCGTATGTGCTAAATATGAATTTAATGTAAACTTGTTAAAAAATAATTTATGAAGAAAATATATTTTTGGAAATACGATTTTAATAAGAAACTCATACATCTAAAAGACAATTTTTAAAAAATAAATTGTGCTGAAATCATATATACAACTTCAGTTATATTGAAATTATACTAAAATCGTATTTATAGTGTGCAACTTCAAGTTTAATATTTTTTTTTAAAATTTTGGAATAATTTAAGAAAGATTTAGTTGTGTTATTTTAATTGAAAAAGATATATAAAAATTAAATCGGGAAATTCTAAATTCAAGACGTTAACAATAAATCAAAAACTTAATTGAAAGATGTTAATAAGCAAATAAATGGGTAATTAATGACGGTTGTGTCTGGAACCGTCATTAATAAGCAAACAGACAGGTAATTAACGACAGTTATGCCTAAAACTGTCGTTAATTATGTATTTTTTAAAATTCCGCAATGCTTTTTCGTTCTCACTTCTTCTTTTTCACTTTCCTCTTCACTTGTTCACTCCAACTCACTCTTCACTCTCGGTTCCGCTGCTATTCATCGTGCCATTGCGCTACTGCACCCACAACCTCTTACACTCACGAACTTGTGCCTTTGTCGTCGTCCTTGCGTCGTTGCTCCTCTCGCGCTGTTGCTCCTTTCGTACGCCTCTCCCCAGCGTCCCTGTTCCTCTTGTGGGCTCCTTCCTCCCTTGCGGCACTAGCGGCTAGCTCCTCTCTTGCGCCTTAGTGTCCTACGCAGCTGCCCCACTCACGACCTAAGTAGTTTGTTGTTTTTTTTTTTTCTGAATGGTGATGGTTTTTTTATACGAGTTTGATAGGATGGTTTTTTTTGTTGTTTATTTTTCTGAATGACAATGGTAATTTATAACGTCATTCAAAATAACGACGATTCTCAAACCGTCTTTATATAACCTTTTTAACCATCATTAAAGTACTTTTCTGCATTAGTATCTCTTTCATTGTCATCAGTTGGAATCGTATTTACCAAATTAGACTTCATAAATTATTTTTAGTCAGTTTAGATAAAATCCTATTTAGCACATACAATTTTTTAAAAATTTTGCAAAATTATATACTTGGTTGGCCATTTTTTAAAATCTAATCGCATTTCATTTAACCAATTCTAAAATTAAAAAAAAAATTATCCATTTATGAAAATTTAAGTTAAAATTACATTAATTTCGAAAAACAAAACCTTCATTATCATATAATATAAAAAAAATAAAAAAAATTGGTCACTAATTAAATCATATATCTTACTTGGCAGAATCCTTGACCAAGATATGGAAAATCTATATGAATCCAAATTCATATCCTTCATCATCCCTACATCTTCCTACACACAGAAAGGAAAAATTATAGATTTTGAATCTAATGCACCATTTATATCTATTTTTAAGTATATAAATCTTATTACAAAATACTAATAAAAGATAAAAAAAAGTGATAGGAAAATATACTTTGTAGTGGTGATACGAGTCAATGGCAACGTCCCCATTGCTTCTATCCTTGATCTTATCTGCATTTGAATAATTGAAAACAAGCATATATTTCTGTTCATTTTTTAACCTAGAAAAACTAAGATCACTCAGAAAAAAGTTTAGTTCCGTTCCTTTCCCATGCATTGATCATCTGTTTGTATAGAGTGATTAATCACCTGGATGTTTATGTGTGAAAGTATCCCACACACTTGCTCCTTTACCACCTTCTCTTGCTGCACCTTCGAACTGCATATGCATATGCATGTTCACGTGCATAAACATAAACATAAACACAGTCAAAATCATGCAAAGTGAACATTCCCTATATGTTTATGTCTCCCTTGTAAGAACAGAAATGTTTATATACCTGGTAGGAAGAAGATCCCGCCCCAAAGATGAACCCTTCAGGGAAACTGTTTCGATTTAGAGAAGTGTCAATAGGTGACACTGAAACTGCTTCTTCGCATGTAACTTTGGAACATCTTATAATAACAACAAGAGCAAGAAAGCCAAGAAAGAAATAACCACTGAATGCCATGTCGTGTGATGTTTTTTTTGCTTCGTCGTTTGAATGTTAATTTGATGCTCTCTCACAAAATGCTTGCCTCTTTATATAGGAAAAGGTATGCCTGCTACCAATACCATATTCTGACACTTGATATAATAATAATAATAATAATAGTAATAATAGTAATAAAATATATAATATACTAAGTGACTTAAATGAGTGACTAAACATTGAAATGACAAGTTTAATTAATTAGTAGATTATTGTCAGCTTTTCCCACGTTTTAAGTTTTTGAGCCTTTTCCTAGTGAATTTGAACAAGTGGTGGGATTCTTTAACATGTAAAAAATGTTTTTAACAAGAAAACAAAAGTTTTTAGTATTCTTTTATTAAAAAAAGAATAAATCAATTAATTTAGATATTTAAGGATGTCCAATGCTCGGTGCCATTCAAATTGGTGGATTAGGAATTTTTTTTATTAAGTGAGAGGATGACATTAAAAAAATCATAAAATAAAAATCAATTTTAAAAATAAAAAATAATTAGTTATTATAGGGATTAAATTAGAGATTATTTTAGAAAAAAAAAATAGTTTCTAAATTAGTTTCTATTATTGTTAAATGATTTTTAAATTGATATCTAATTACCTACCAAAGTTTTTGTTACCAAATTTATAATCTAAATAATTGGTAGTTAAAACTTTTTTTTTAATCTCTAAAATGATCTCTAATTTAATCACTATAGTAACTAATTATTTTTTGTGTCTAAAATTATTTTCTATTTCATTATTTGTAGTGTGAGTAGTAATTACTAACCTTATTGTGAGTTAAGTATTTCTTTTTTCTCTGTTTTTATTTAATTGTAACAAAAATTTTACATGATTTGGACAAAAGTAGATTTTAGAATTATATGTACCAATTGATTTTATTGATCATTGATGCTTTCGGAATACATAACTAATTTCTTTTAACAAATTGTAATATTCTTAAAATATTTTATATTAATTTATGTTTTTATAAAAAAAATGTAGAAACCCTAATAAAAGAACAAGTGTACCACCATGAGAGATTCAGCAAAAACCACCATTCAAAGACACCCCTGTATTAGAGCATAATATGCCACCTAATTATCCTAATCTATGATGAAATCTATGATTGGACATGTGCAGATCTTCTATCACGGAAGAAAAAGCAAAAGCACGACAAAACTTTGTACCTTGTATGGTAGTCCTATTATCTTAATTTGTAGGGTCAACGGGGCAAGCATAATTTGAAAAAGGGAAGCTCTTTAGTTTTTTTTTTATCCACAAGGAAATGTCTTTAATGATTTCCACAGGAAGTTACATGAAAAAGACAAAAATGGGTGAAAATTTTGAATCATCATTTTTGTTACAGACATCTCAACCTGAGAACATTAAAAATAAATTATTAAATAAAAATTATTTTTTAAAATAAAAAATAATTAGTTGTTATATTAATTAAATTAAACATTAATATTAAAACTAATAAAATTATTGATATTTAAAATATTTTAAAAATTAATATTTAATTAATTAATTAACATTTAATTAGTTATCAACTTCAAATTTTAAATTAATTGATAGTTATAATTTTCATAACTAATTAGATATCATTTTACAAATTAGATTATAAATTTAGAAATCATTCGAAATATTAATAATATTTTAGTTTTTAAAATAATATATAATTTTGTTAATATAGTAATTAATTATTATTTTTTATAAAATTAATTTTTATTTAATATTTTTTTAATATTAAAAGGATGTAGAATGAATACGATCACTACAAGAAAATCATAAAATAAAATAATTTTTAAATTAGTTTCTATTATTATTAAATGGTTCTTAAATTGGTATCTAATTAGCAACCAAATTTTTTGCTACCAAATTTAGAATCTAAATAATTGGTAGTTAAAACCTTGGTAGCTAATTAGATACCAATTTATAAACTATTTAACAATAATAGAAACTAATTTAGAAACCAATTTTTTTTTTAGTTTCTAAAATGATTTCTAATTTAGTCATTATAACAACTAATTACTTTTTGTTTTTAAAATTAATTTCTATTCCATAATTGTCTTGTAGTTATGCTAAAACAAAATTATGGTTAAAACTTATATGATTTTATGACTATAGTTTATTTAGTGTGTAACTTAAATGAATTTAGTTATATTTTTGTTGAAGATTTCACGTCAATTAGATATGAGAATATTTCATTGTATATAAGTTTGTACAAACATCATCCTATGAGCCGGTTTTATGGGATTGATGAGTTAGGATTAAAGTCCACTTCGTAATAATTTTAGAAAATAAATATAATATTATTTTATTAAAATATACATATATGTAAATTATAATTTCTATATTAAATTTCTTAGCTGAAAATTAAAATTTATTTTTTAATATTACTTAAACTGTAAAAATATTTATTTAGTTTCAATAATTTGGCTACATTTGTACTTCTCAGACTTATTTTGGAAAAGGTTTCACGTAAACTTTCCTAAACAATTTTTGAAGTTGTGGAATTATCTACCAAGACGCATGAGTAAAGCAGAAAATAGGAAACTCTAAAAAATTAACAAGTATAAAGTAAGGAACAGTCATACAAACCAAATTTTGACATCAATTATTTTAAACCTTACTCAAGAAAGTTATAATGATATTTGTAGGAGAGAACTTGAATATATGATTTTTGAAGTATTCTTTTTCTTTCTGTACTTTGAAAATATCATTACAGATTTATAATGATATTTTTTACATTAAATATTTTAACTAACTTAAATCTATAAAAAAAAATATCTCATATTTTATAATTTAAATATTAAAAATAAATTTATAAACTTACATTTTACACATTTAAAAAAAAATTAAAAATCCTCTCACAATTATCATATTACTCACCAATTTTAATAAACTTTCTTCACAAATTCACTCTAACCTACCATAATCCAAACAACCTATTTTTTTTTTATTTTTTTTAAGTTCAAATCCCCTCCTTAACATCTTTTCCCCAATCAAACACAATCTTAAAGATTTTGTGGATGGTAGGAGTGATATTTCCATTTGTAACTATTGTTGACAAAATATGCTCAAGTGAATAAAGAATGTTGACAATTATGCTTTGGGTTGGTGAGCAATGACTTGGCAACCTCATCATGGGAAGGTATGTCTGTGGTAGGTGACGATTTGGTAATGATCATTTTATCCTATTCAAAACTAAATAAAATAAAATACTCTTTCTATTATTAATTTAATTATTTTGTTAGTAGTACAATTCCTCTTATTTTAAAAAAATAAAATACTGCTCTATTAATTATGGACGCCTTAATTCTGACTCAATCAATCAAAATATGAGAGTTAAATGTATAAAAGCCGCTTGGGAAACAATGTAAATAATAATATATTTAAAATTTCTTAACTTCACTATACTTCATTGGATTTTCCTTGTTCTCTCGTACAGAGTTAAGAAATAAATAAAAAATCATAAAAACATTTTTCTCTCAGGTTTAATTTAAAGCCTCCAACATTAGGAAAATTAATGAGCATTAAAAGGATAACTCTAACTATAAACCAACCCTATTGTATTTTTATATATTGTTTTTTTATAAACCATAAACAACTAAATTAAAACGGTCCACTTAAGGGATGGTCTAACTCTCGTACAAAATAAGAATGAACAAAAGTACATTTCCACCTACATACTTAAATCATAAAGAATCCCCTACTGTCTTTCCCTACATTATCAGCAAAAGTAAGAACATTAAATCGAATACATACATATCAAGGGTTCTAGACACCAGTCAGAGAACGAAAAATTTCACTGACAGTATCTTTAAAACAATCTAGGACCAAACCTTAAACTGTGTTAGAGAAAAAATTTCAGAATGATTAACCACACCACCTTTAAATAAGCAATTATTCATGTGTATCCAAATTTCACTAACCAATGTTATCCTAATGTTACCCATAATAAGATTTACTTCATAATAAGATTAACTGATTAACTGAAGTAAATGCATCTAAAATTTTAAAATGTTCAAAATGTGACCTAGGAATGTTATGATTAACCAAACTTAGTCCTAACTAATTATAACAAAGATTCCATATTATACAGTGATATTAAGATATATTTATTTTGCCGGTAATTTTGTTTAAAATCTATTAAATATATGAATAAGATGCGTGTTTAAATTAATTATAATAATACAATTTTCCATTGGTGTGTTAGACAAAACAAGCACATAGTTTCTCACAAAAGGAGTTAAAAGCAAAGTTGTAAAATCCGCACTTATTCGGTCCGTTCAATCATGAAATAGTGAAATAAAATAATGAAATGTGTTCGGCACTAGTTCTTAAATAATTACACCACTCTCGTTAAGTGGCTATGACTTTTTCAGTTTTTAATTTTATAATACATATTTAAAATAAAGTTGGTTTAGATAAAGCAAGTTTGGGTTATTTTTCTATTCAATTTTTATATTTAGTGCTTATTACATTTGGAAAATCATATTTAATTGTATAAATGATTGAGAGGTTCATAAAAAACATGTATCATCTAATTCAACCCCATCACTCTCAATTAATTACCGATCTTCCTTTAAATCTATACTTGTGATTTTAGCAACTTAATTTTCGTTTTCTATATTTCAGTCAAACAAAAACATTGAAATAAAAAAAAGGAATAATACCAATAATTCAATGTAAAATCAATTTCATTCATATCTTCATCTTCCATTTCTTTCTATACAATAAGAATTATTTAGAATAACTACAAATAATAATAATAATGATTTACAAATATAACTATTGAACAAATGAATATCAACTACAAATGAATCTCAATTACAATATCATTAACTAGAATTAAAAAGTGTACTTTTGTTCTTGAGAAAATTCTTGAACCATATTGCAGAAAGTTTTTCGTGTCTTTTCAAACTATTTTTGTAATCCACATATGTCATTCCAAATCGCACAGTGTAACCCATGGACCATTCGAAATTGTCGAACAAAGACCATGCGAAATAACCCTTTACATTTGCACCATACCTGTAATATCATATGAATGAAAAACAGATTAAGAAAAAATTAACTTGCATAACCAAAAAAACACCTTCTAGGTTGCAAAATGCTGATAAAAAAACAACAACTACTTACCTAATTGCAGAACGAAGATAGAAGAGATGACGATAGTAGTAATCAATTCTGTAAGTATCTAAAAGAGATTCCTCTAGAGATAATGTTTCATCGTTATTAAATTCGTTTACACCTGCAAATAATATAATGTATTATTTCTCTTTCTCAAATATATTTCTCTTAAAAGACTTTAATGAAGCACATATGTATAAATCGTTTTACTTACCATTTTCAGTTATGAAAATCAAAGGATTATTATACTTTTCTTTAGTATACAATAGAAGATCACGAATTCCTTTTGGACAAACATATAACCAATCAGAAGCAATCTGCATAAATATAAAATGAAAAGGTGAGTTTCATACTTCATTAAAGGGATTAAATTAAAGTGCATAAACAAGCTTAGGTGAGTATAAACATACCTTTATGCCAATGGGCTTTCCATCACGCTCAACTGCAATTATTAACAGATAACAGAAGCAAATGTCAACCATGATCAAACTCAAGATATAAGCAATTTAGAAAGTTGGTGAAAAGTGTTGCAGATTGATTACTTACATTCAGAAGTGACTAAAGAATCAGTTATATAGTAAGGTTGAGCATTGCTTAAATGAGGTGCATCAGATGCATATGTTGAAGAATAGTAGTTTAAGCCAATGAAATCAAATGAACCAATCAGTAGCCTAGCTTGCTCCGCAGTAAACTTTGGTAACCGTGTTTTCACAAGAGATCGCATACTTTTTGGATATTCTCCTGTTGTTAATGGATCCATAAACCTGAAATCAATGAGCTTTTGATTTAGTTTTCATTTAACTAGTCATGGTAGTCTCCTATTAAAGCAAAAACCAGTTTTTTCCTTGTGAAAACCTTATTCCCATACAATCCAATACATGTTGGAGCTTTTGAGTTTTTGGAACAACATATATAAATGTGCATTTTGTAGAGGGACAAAAAGGGATTTCTTACCATCCATACATGAACTCAATTGATCTTTCAGCAGCTTTTTGATCAGATTTGGTATCTGAGAATGGTACCATCCAATTAGCTACTAAGGTAATGCCTATCAAACCTTTTTGTGATACCTGCACATGCACATTTAAAAATATTAGTTCATTACTCTACTACACCTTTTCTTACATCATTTACATGGTTCTTAACAAAGTAACAAACCTGGTACTTGGTCCTGTAAACACGAACAGCTGCTGCATGAGCAAGTAGTTGGTTGTGTGAAACTATATAGGGCTCCCTACCAGAATCCCCTCCAGTGCAATTTGGATTTACCCAAGCAGAACAACGTCCTGGTGCCATTGTTCCATTTGCATAGCCATTAATGCTGTAAGTCCAAGGTTCATTCAATGTAACCCAGTGCTTAACTCTATCTCCAAATTCCTTGAAGCAAACTTCCGCATAATCCCGAAAATCCTTACTGAAGATTGATACAGGTGTTTGGTCAACAAAATTATACTGATATCTAGCTATTGAATTTTCCAAGAGTGCAGTTTGGAATCAAAACTCACATTATGAGAGGACTTAGGAAGCCACCATATTCATCTTCTAAAGATTGGGGAAGATCCCAATGGAAAAGAGTTACGAATGGTTTTATACCTACAAATGTTGATATTTAATTGTTATACGACCACTAATAACCGAAGAATGTGGGATAAAGAAAAAGTAACAGTATAAAGGTTTAGCCAACTGAGTTTGAACTTTACCATTAGCCAATAGTTCGTTGATGACATTGTTGTAATAGTCAATTCCTTCTTGATTTATACCTCCACTTAGCTTTCCATCTGCAATAAATCAAAGTTTGCATTGTTAAACTAATCTTAAGTCAAATTTAATCTAAAATGATCATCGTTCAACATTTGACTTACTTGGTAGTATTCTGGACCAAGATATCGAGAATCTGTATGAATCCAAGTTCATATTCTTCATAAATTTAGCATCTTCCTATGAAATTTATAGAAAATGTGTGTGTTATTATACTTTCAATTAGAATCGAAAAAGCTTATAATTCTGATCAGTTACAGGATATAAATACTACTTTGAAGAAATCATACCTTGTAACGGTGATATGTATCGATAGCCACATCTCCATTGCTTTTGTCCAGTATCTTTTCTGCATGTGAATTCATACATTGTAAATTATATGTTCCTTCTAAGATATTAACCAAACCATGGATAACATGTTATGTATCTGGGAAAGAAAATCTATATACCTGGATATCTATGGGTGAAAGTATCCCACACACTTGGTCCTCTACCACCTTCTCTTGCACCACCTTCGAACTATTACACATAAACAAGCAAAACATAATCAAGAACATGTCTTATAACTGATATGAATAGATACATCAGTACAAGAGTACAAGAGATAGAGCATCTCTCAAATACTCTTTTTAATTTTCTTCATTCATTGTTGATTAAAAAACACATTAGTAATTAGTAGTTGAGTACTGTATCTCATTAGTCTTTATATCTCATTAGTCTTAATACCTGATATGATGAGGATCCAGCCCCAAAGATGAAACCTGGAGGGAAACTGTCCCGATTCAGCGAAGCAACATCAATAATGGGATCAACTGCACCAGTTTCTGTGCAAATAACATTTGTTTTGCTAATCACAAGAACAAGAGTAATGAGGCTGAGAATGCAAAAGCCCTTGAATGCCATTTCTAATGATTCTGCTTAACGTGTTCTTTCTTTTTTTCGCTGTCAGTGATTCTGCTTAATTCATTGTTTCACGTTGCCACAAGTGTGTCTTTATATAGGGAAACTAGCCAGCTATTGAACAAGATTATAATAATAATAAGATTGCATGTGCAGATCGAGAGCACAGAGTCTCCTATGTTGACGTGGGAAAAACAATATTAAGCTCTCTCTTTGACAAATTCAAAGTTGAATAACAAATATGGCGGCATTTTTTTATGTTATGCAGAAAGCACATTTTCTTAACGGAAGTATTCATCAGCTTTGTTTATTTTTGTCTTTATGAACTACTAATTAATCACTAATTACCAAGAATGCATAGTTTAGTGCTTATAATCAAAAGACAAATCATCCAAATCTCTTTCATCATTTGTTTTTAACATGTGTCATTAGTATAATTGACGATCCTAGCAATACGTTAAGCCTACAAGCTACGGTAGGTATATGTTGGTTAGGTGGTAGTAAGGTTGGTTATGAATTGGACATACGCGTTTAATTTTTAAGTTGACTAGTATTTTAATTACTGGTGCAACTATTAGACAAAATAAAATTAAAAATAGTTATTGACGAAGCCATGATTTAAATCTGTCTAGTGGATCATCTAATAATCTCTTAATACATTAATAAAATCTACAATGATTTAATCATGTAATTAAAATCACGATTTCAGAATAAGATGTGATATCTAAATTTTGTTTACACAGAAAATCACGATTTTTTTTATAAAATAATATTTAATAGTTAAAATTGTACCTAATTATTTTTTAAAAAATATTTTTATTTAATAATCTTATTGTGCACTACAAGAAAATCATGAAATAGAAACTAATTTTTAGAGACCAAAATAATTAGTTGCAATAGTAAATAAACTAGAGATCATTTTAGAAACTAAAAAAATTGGTTTCTAAATTAGTTTCTATTATTATCAAATAGTTTTTAAATTGATATCTAATTAACAACCAAGGTTTTAACTACCAATTATTTAGTTTCTAAATTTAGTCTCTAAAACCTTGGTTGCTAATTAGATACCAATTTAGAAACTATTTAACAATAATAGATACTAATTTAGAAACCAAAATTCTGTTTAGTTTCTAAAATGATCTCTAATTTAGTTACTATTGCAACTAATTATTTTGGTATCTAAAAATTGTTTTCTATTTAATGATTGTCTTGTGGTGGTGGTGGATTAAGAATTAATTGAATTCAAAGTAATTTTTAAATACTTAAAATTTAAAACTAAATTTAATAATCTCAATAGCATTAGTCTTTAGAGATAGTATTTAAGAATGTTGACTATATTTTGTCAAATATTTACGCGTGTTAAATAATTTTTTTATTTTTATATAAAAAATATTTTTTTAATAAATAAAAAAAGGTACTTAATCTCCTTGATGCTATGCTAATTTTGAAATAAACGTCATGCCGACAAAAGTTATCTGTGGATGAGGTCCACTGTAACTTGTTGACTGGGCTAATCTAATGTCATGGATGTTGAAGACAATCTTATCCAAATCAAAATAATAATAATGTTAATCCAAATGGACTTTCAAAATTATTCGTCTGAGAAAATTGTTTACCACGTTTATCTCTTTCTGTAATTTCTGAGAAATTCGTCAGCCAAAGAATTTGATTTCAGTTTTCGTAAACCTTTTGGCATATTATGAACTTTGAACAAACCTTATATAAATATTATTATAGAGAAGAAACAAGGTGATTGACACATATTACAAATTATGTTTATCACGTGTTGTATATTTGAGTGATCCTTTGAAATCTGCATGACTTTTCACTGTGGTTCCAACAAATATTATATATACTCTTAGGACTTTATAAACAAAGGGCTTAGTTACACTTTGTCTCCAATTAACAATATTCAACTTTGGTTTAAATGGAATGTTAATCCAAAATTTGACTAAACTTTGATCCACATGCAATTATCTATATTTGACCTTTCTTATTCAAGCAGTATTATGTGTTTAAACAAGTATTATGAAAAGCCATGTTTAGAGCACTGACTTTGAATTTCTTCAAAGTATATTTTCATCAAATTCCCCTGAATCTTACCTACTTCTGTGGTTTCAAAGAGTTTAAAGAAATTTCAAAGATATAATATTACTTGAACAATTGTTTTAGATTTTGCAACTTTACTGATTAATTATCAAGATTTTTTTTTATCAGTAATAAACAATAAATAAATGAGAACCACTTCAGGGATGGTTGAACCCTTATACAAAGTTTCACAATATCTCACAGTAACCAACTTCTAACTAGAACCGTATACCTAACTGACGAAAGCACTAACCAAACTAACACGTAAAAACTTCAAGGAACCATCCTCATGCACGCTGATGGTTCCAAACACCAATCAGAATAAGAAAACGAAGCAGAACGAGATTTTGCAAAAATCCAAAACTAAACTTTTACTTGCACTATTGCAAACACTTCTGACACATCAGTCACATCCCTTTTGAAAATGATAAAGTTCCTGTGATTCCAAATTTCACTTACCACCCTCACCCAAATTGTACTCCACACAATGTTAATTGAGTCTGAATACTGACTCATCCATAAATGAGCAAAGTTGGACATAGTATCAATTATCAAGATCTTAGTTACTGATTGTTTTAGATTTTGCAGCTTCATTGATGATTCTTTTAAGTATATAGACCATAAAGGTTTGATGCAGCAATTTATGCAGAGGAAGAGAACGAATCTATTGTCTGTTGAAGGCTATGCAGATATGATTCGGCAGCACTGATTGGATCTCTTAGCATTACTAGAGTCTCTTTGGGAAGGGAATTATGATTGCAAGTGTAAGGAAATGTAAAGGTAATTGGTGCTGTAAAGGCATGTGTTATAAAATTGTTAGTGCTGGAAAATTATGCAGAATTTGTTGCATAAATCAGTCATAAAAAAAGTAGTAGAGGGTGTGCCAAAGAAGCCAAAGCCTATATAAGTTTTTTTGTTACTTTGTAATTCTTTTTGGATTATAAGTTAAGTGATGTGGTATATTTTTGAATGATAAAAAAAATTGTTAATAGCAACCATTCACTGTGTATTATGATATCTCAGAGATATATGATAAACTAAAAATAAAAATAAAAAGTATTGATTCTTTTTTAATCTCTTTATTATAAGAAAATTATTAAATAAAAACTAATTTTAGAAATTAAAAAAATTAGTTACTATTTAACTAAATTAAAGACATTTTATATATTAAATAAATTATTTGTACCTGATGTAGTTTTTATTATTAATAAAAATTTATAAAATAGTTTCTAAATTAGTATTAAACTTTTTTTTATAAGTAAAAAACAAATGCATAAATAAAAGGTATTTAAGAGATACCTCAACCTTTATACAAAAATATGCCTAAAACTCTTATCTTCCAACCTCTTTACAACAACCGAAAAACTTAATGCAGACACCTTATACTCGAGTTAACTATTTCCTAGAAACATTGGTTGACATCATGCAAATCAAAGGCTCAAGACACCAAGTTCAATATGAAATATTTACGTCACGCGCTTTAGACAGTACCCATGACCAAGCCTTCATCTGTACCAGAGTGAAGAGTTCAATGTGATCTATCTTGCCACATCTGAAAATTCTCTTGTTCCTATGGAACCACAACTCTCCTATAACTACTATTCACACACTTTCCCAGATCTTATTAACATTTTCCTTGACACCACACATCCTAAAGCTTTCAAAATGTTTTTTTGACTCCATTTGATCCGTCCCTGCCAACTCCATCCACTCGTAGCACTTACATTACACGAGCCAGACGACTCTACATGTAAAAAAAGATGGAATAGAAAAATAACAAAATAAAAGGAAATAAAATTATTGTGAAATCGCATTATTTTCAATACATATACCATCAATATAATGCATGTATATGCTTTTGGATGCATACATGTATTATATATGTTTCTCTTTTAATATATTTATTGTGATGTTTATGTGTTCTGAATTTTTTTAATATATTTATTATGATATTTTTTTAGTTTTGTTACTATTATAAACAAATATTAGTGAAAAAAAATAGTCAAAAATAATATATTAATAATGAAAAGATTTATATTTATCATTATTCTTTTGTTATTAAAACTAATTTTGTAGTATTTTCTTTGTTGGACTAGTCAACGCTGAATAAGTTTTTCAAAAGGCATTGTCGAGTGCAGGCCATATGATATGATTAATACAGCATTATGAAGGTGGGAAGAAACCCGTAACCTAAGTTTGTGCATGCATATTGCCTACTCACCCTAAAACTTGCCTTCTAATTAAAATAGATTTGAAAAAATCTTGGCCTTTTATATTTAATAAATAAAGTTAAGATAATTCAATACGTATTGTATTTGAATGGTTCGTAACAAACAACAATAAAAATGGACATTCACACAATATTACTTGTTGGGTTTCCAAAAGAAATCAAAGAAAAAAGAGAATAGAATAAAATATTGTTATATTAAATAAGTCAAACAAATTCATACCGTAGTAAAAAAAAAAATTATAAGGGAGCTTGTGAAAGGGTTTTATGTGGCTTGTATGTTCTCAATTAAGTGAGCTTTTGTAAGATTTATTCTTTTAGTTGAGTTGTTTGTTGTTCTAAGTTTGTGAGAGTTAGGTTGTTTGGAAGGGGTATAGGGATATATTGTGTTATGGTTTGTAAAAGGGTTGGATTAACCCTAAAGTGGTTCATATTTATTTATTTTTTCTTACCGATAAAAAAAACAGCTTGTGAAACCTTTTCCTTCCCTTAAGACGGACTTCGCAGCAGAGGTCACTCACTAAAGCTAAAGCTAAGTACCATATCTATGTATAAATAAGTATAGGGTTTATAACTTTCATGTGTAGGATTTTTTTGTGTGTTTCTCTTTATTTTGTTGTTGCTTTTAAGGTGTAAGCTTCTTGGTATTGGTATTGGTAGCAAGTTTATTTTGACCTAATTCATCACTGGTCCATCAAAAATGGAATTAGGACGGATTATTGGTTGGTTAAGGTGATGTGGGCTGAAGTTTGTAATTCATCATGTTAGAAGATGGGTTGATGGGACGACAGGTCCATTAATTTTTCAAAAATAATTTTTTTTTTTATTTTGGATCTATTTACTTGGTTGTAGTAATTGATATCACTTTTTGGACAATAGAAATGCAATGAAGAGCAATAAAATTGAATCAAACTTTAATGTTTTAATAAAAGAAGGTTTAATACCTAATAAAATAAAATAAATATAAACAATACTTCAATTATTCAAATGATTATAAAGAAATTAATGTAAATAAAGTTCTATATAAAATTGACCACTGTCAATTTTAATTCCAAAAACATGAAATTATTTTTTAAAAGTGTCAAACTCGTCCCGCCTTTGACCCGTTGGGTTAACGGAATTAGACCGGCTGGACTAATAGGTTTGATGAGTAAAAGAAGAGTTAACTTTCTTAAATGATGGTGAGGTAGCAAACCGACCCGTTTTGTCATCTATTTTTAGGTGTATCCCTAACCTATACATGACTATGGTTTTTATTAGGACAAGTCCTTGACATTATTACTTTCTTTTGTAATGAAATGAAGGATACCATTTATTCAATTTATTTTTTATGATAAAAAAACTAAATAAGATTTTTATATATCAATTTTAAGTTTAATAATAAAATCGTTGAGACGTCTCACATATATTCTTTATGTATAAATAGATGATTTAGCTCAGAACATATTAATATAGTAGTATAGTAAATTGTATTTCCAAATTGTTCTTTATAGTTTTTATCAAACTTTTATTCCTTTAGATTTAGAATTATTTTTATAATTTTCTTTCTTCATTTCGAGCATGAAAGAGTTCTACTTCATTATTATTCTTCGTTCTCAAATGAAAAATAAATAAATTCCAAGCTACATTTCAACTTAATCTTTTTATAAAAACTTCATAAACATATGAAGAATTATTCTTTCAATCATCTTGGCAATACTAAATTTTCTCTTCCTCAAATATCAAAACCCATTTATTCTTTCTATGGTACAATATACTTTGCTTAGGAATAGTTAAAGTCACCACATAATGTAATTTTGCCTTTCAATAAATAACGGTTCCAAATAATGTAAACACATACTTAGAAAGCAACTTTTTCCTATTTATACATTATAAGACAATTATGAAATAGAAATCAATTTTAGAGAGGAAAAATAATTAGTTGTTATAGTGATTAAATTAGTGATTATTTTAGAAACTAAAAAAATTTTTTGTTTCTAAATTACTTTTTATTATTGTTAAATGGTTTCTAAATTGGTATCTAATTAACTACCAAAGTTTTTGCTACCAAATTTAGAATCTAAATAATTGGTAGTTAAAACCTTGGTAGCTAATTAGATACCAATTTAGAAACTATTTAACAATAATAGAAACTAATTTAGAAACCAAAAA
>Ga0123342_1004261_pt1 | contig 22019 bp, 13 predicted proteins | sample Turbeawhitnodule_FD_89960 | JGI IMG/M metagenome (GOLD analysis project Ga0123342, IMG submission 89960) | Root nodule microbial communities of legume samples collected from Mexico - Turtle bean Mexico white nodule | ecosystem: Host-associated > Plants > Roots > Nodule | place: Mexico: Nepantla...
ATTTTCGGGTGTGTTTTTCCTCTTTATCTCTTTTATTATTCCGCTTTATTTATTCAATATTATTTGTCGGGTAGCTCTGTTAGGGTTTTGTTTTAGTGGGAAAATTACCCGTTTTTCCCAACACTATTCAATGTCTATGTTTCTTAGAAGGAAGCAAAAGATATTTGGGATTCCCTTATCCTCAAATATATTGTCAAAGACGTCGTCAGACAAGGGTTCGTGATCGGAAACTACTACCGATGGGAGATGACCGAAGACAAAGACATCAAAATTCAGATAAACGAATACCACAAGCTGCTTGAAGATATCAAAGTTGAAAACATAGCCTTGCCGGATGAATTCGTGTGTCCAAACTCTTAATCGAAAAGCTTCCGCAATCTTGGACGAATTACAAACAAAAATTGAAGCATAGGCACAAATAGATGTCACTATCAGATCTGATCACCTACATCATCATCGAAGACACAAACAGGAAGGAGTGTGTTGCTGCAAAGGCCAAAGTTTTGTCTAGCCAAAGCAAACGTGATAGAAGACAAACCAGCTCCAAAAAGGTACGAGAAAAAATCTGATCACAAAAAGAAATATAATAATAAATTCTCTCGTCCCAATGGAAATAACCTCACTTTCAAGAAAAAGGGTAATTGCTTTGTCTGTGGAAAGTCAGGTCATCATGCACCTCCGTGCAGACATAGGGCCAAAACGACTATCCTCCTAAGGCAAATCTAGCCGAAGGAGAAGATACAATTGTGGCAATCGTTTTACAAGTAAATCTTATGACAAATGTGAGCAAATGGGTGGTAGATTCTAGGGCTACCAGACACGTCTATGCAAACAAAAATGTGTTTACCTGCTACACAAGTGTGAGGAATGGAGAAGAACAAGTTTATCTCGGTGACTCCATGACAACTCATGTCTTAGGAAAATGAAAGTTTCTTCTGAAGCTCACATCTGGTAAAACTCTGGCTTTAAGTGATGTGCTACATGTGCCATCAATTAGTGTTAATTTGATCTTTGTGGCATTGCTAAGCAAAGTTGGGGTTAAAGTGTCATTTGAATCTAACAAGATTGTTATGACAAAAAACAATGTTTTTGTGGGGAATGGATATTGTGATCAATGTGTTTTTGTATTGAACATTTCTAAAGTTATTAATGAATTTGAATCTTCTGCTTTTATTGTTGATTCGTATGATATATGGCATGCTAGATTAGGACATGTGAATTCTTTGTATGTTATGAAATTGCAACAACTAGGATTAATCAATATGCATGTCAAACAAAATAGTAAATGTGATATATGAGTAGAATCTAAAATAACGAAGAAAACATGTCATTCTATTGAACGTCAAACTGAACTTCTTGGTTTAATTCATTTTGATCTTGCAGATTTAAAACAAACCATATCTAGAGGTGGTAAAAAAATATTTTGTAACATTTATAGATGATTTTTCTAGATACACCAAAGTGTATTTAATTAAACACAAGGATGAAGCTTTTGACATGTTCTTAACTTATAAAGCGAAAGTAGAAAATCAATTGAATAAGAAAATTAAAAGAATTAGATCAGATAAAGGTGGTGAATATGTTTTATTTAATGATTATTGTGTAAAAGAAGGTATTATTCATGAAGTAACCCCACCGTATTCACTTGAGTCTAATGGAGTAGCTGAAAGGAAAAATAGGACTCTTAAAGAAATGATGAATGTCATGCTTATTAGTTATAATGCTCCTGATACTTTATAGGGTGAATCTCTGCTTAGCGCGTGTTTTTTGCAAAATAGGATACCACATAGAAAAACTGGTAAAACACCCTATGAGTTGTGAAAAAGTTATCAACCTAATCTAAAATACCTAAGAGTGTGGGGGTGTTTAGCTAAAGTGATATTACCTGATCCTAAGAAAAGGAAAATAGGCTCTAAATCATTTGATTGCATGTTCTTAGGATATGCGGAACATAGTGCTGCCTATAGATTTCTAGTTCTTAATAGTGATATAATTGAACGTAACAGTGTAGCAGAGACGAAAAATGCTGAGTTATTTGAACATATCTTTCCTCTAAAGAGTAGTGGTACATCTGAACAACTTATAGATAGTGTTAGTGATGCCATGAGTGGGGGTGTTAGGAGAAGTAAAAGTCATAGCAATGAAACTTTGTTTGGAGATGACTTTTACACTTATCTAGTTGAAAATGATCTAATAAGTTTTTTAAAAGCTACTAATGCTCCTGATGCTAAACATTGGGATAAGATCATTAAAATTGAGCTTGATTCAATTAAGAAAAATAATATGTGGACCTTAGTAGATCTGCCTAAAGGAGCAAAACTCATTGGTTGTAAGTGGATCTTTAAGAATAAGTATCATCATGATGGATCCATAGAGAAATATAAGGCAAGATTAGACACTAAAGGTTTTACTCAAAAACATAACATAGATTACTTTGATACTTTTGTCCCTGTTACTAGGATTTTCTCTTTTCGTGTGTTGCTAGCCTTAGCATCTATCCATAAGTTAGTAATTCACCAAATGGATGTTAAAACAACCTTTTTGAATGATGAACTAGAAGAGGAAATTTATATGACTCAACCTGAAGGATGTGTAGTTCCAGGTCAAAAGGAAAAGGTATGCAAACTTTTAAAATCTTTGTAAGGTTTGAAACAAGCACCAAAACAATGACATGAAAAACTTGATAATGTTTTAATTTGTGAAGGTTTTTCTACCAATGATGTTGATAAATGTATGTATTCTAGAATCTGAAAATGGTGAATGTGTCATTATATGTTTGTATGTGGATGACGTGTTAATTTTTGGTACATGCAATGATATTGTTTTTAAAACAAAATTGTTTCTTGGATCTAAGTTTGAGATGAAAGACATGGGTGAAGCAAGTGTTATTCTAGGAGTTAAAATTATAAGGAAGGGTGGTAGTATATTATTATCCCAAGAAAAATACACCGAGAAACTTCTTAAGAAGTTTGGTTACTATGACTTTAAGTCAGTGAGTACCCCTTAAGAAAAAAATTTCTGCATCCTCATATTTTCTTCATGCAGTCTCATATTTCACATTCCAAAATTTTTAATAACATCTTACTACGCATGTCTCGTGAAAATAATATTATGAGATCATTTACCTAATGCATCTAAATAAAAAAAATTCAAAATTTTTTATTTAAAAAAGAAAATATTTCTTATGCGGGCTGGCCCGCAGACCAACTCTTATGAAGGGTGGACTAGAAAAATCAACTTGCAAATTCTATGCAACGCGGACCAACCCGCATTGATACCCCTAGTAATAGATCATTGATAAGCATACATGTTTACGACTTCTATTTAAATTTGTAAATTTATTTTACTTCCATCAATACTCTTGTACTTGAAAAGTTTAATAACTTTCATGTCTTAGCCTTTATTTATAATTTATAATTTATTTATAATTTATACATTTATATCTAAAAGGTGGTGACATAATTTAATGTTTCTCTTGAGAAAACACATTTTTATTCTTCATTTCCATATTCAATGTCTTTTGTGTTATGTAATTCATTTTACTTTGTACATTATTTATTATTATTATTGTGAAGTTAATATTTGAAGTTATTTTCAAAGTTCACTTATTACAACATGGGTTCGTCGAGCTGAAGAGATGATTTTTTTTTCATTATTGGTGTAGATAGAAGTTAGGATAAGTATGTAATTCAGAATTTTGTATTATTCATTAGTTATTATTATTCATTAATTATCATTTTTATTATTTATTATTTATTATTTATTTAATTAAATTGAATATTGGTCTCTATAATTTAGATTTCCGTAGTATAACTTATAATTATAGTCTTTTAATTATTGTAATTTTTTTTATATAATACCGTGTGCAGGGCTAGTTCAGTATCATTTGTGCAAAACTGAGTTATTTTAGAATCTTGTTGATGATATACATCCACCTGGAAGCCTCACCTGCATTTCATCACAGAGAAGATACATAGCAAGGCTTCTCTTAAAACCCAAAAAATACACACTCATTAAGAAGTTGTGCAATCTCCCTTTTCTGTTTTTTTCTTACTCCTATCAGAGGTTTCTTTTATGATAAATAAGAATGTTTTGGATCTTTATGAATGATTTACTTCGTAACATTCCATCCTCATCTAAAATCATACTTTGTTGGAATGACTATCTAGTATGCAGTGTCATCATAACTATTGCTAACTAATTATGGTATCATAGGTTGTTTTGTAAAAACATTTGTGACTGCAGATGAAGTTGAATTGATGTTTATGAACAGGTGATCGCATTGGACCATTATATATAAGAACTTAAAATTTGTAACATAGGCGCGCATTTTATCTTTCTTTTTGTCTAACTTGGATATACAATGTTCTTTCCTTCCAGGTAGGAGGAACCATGAGGATTTGCATCTGTTTCCTATAATACTGAGCCAAGAAATTAGAAGATTATCAGCCCAGATAATTATGCAATTACTGAATGAATAATACTTTTTTACTGAGAGAATCTGCTATAGATGAACTTATAGTTTTGTGAATCATATTATTGCTGATTATGCAGCAGAGTTTTATGTTCATAAGGAAGAATTCAATATTTGGAAGTTCTGATGTAATTCTTATTTACATCAACATCAATCTTATGGATTCTTGGTTCATTTTGTTGCATGGAAAATTATGAAATTATTATAGTAATAACAGTTTTTTAGTTGAATTACTGTATGACCTGACAGGTTATAAGAGTGAAATGGTCACTCCATGCTTGGGAGGAGATTGTTGTTGAACTTCTTCAACAACTGAGAGGAAATGCAGCAAGAGCGTTACTGGAAAGAGTAATGAAGATGAAATGTAAAAAAATAAAAGTTCCAGGGTCGATTTGACTTGAGAAATGATTTATCTCATGAAATATTTTTAGATGAAGATGATTACATAAATGAATCTATAATAAACCTTTTTGTTGTTTAATATTCATGACTTTTTGCCCTCTGAAGTCTTACAGAATTATGAGCTACCTTAGTTAGCAATAAAGACTTTAGTAGAATATTATTATACTTTTTTCGTTAGCATAAGAAAGTTCATATGAAATAAAAGCAACTATTTTCAAATAAGGTAATGGAAACAATACGAAACAAATAAAGATATAATCGAAAGTTTCCTTAAAAAATGTTTTTCTAATAATTTCTATTTAAAGGATGCATAGGTATCTGCATTCTCATTTCCACTATCAAATTTTTAAAAAAATATTTTTGTTTTTCAGGTTTCCACTCACCAAAGAGTTGACAAGAGAGTTAAATACACATAGAATTTTCGCATAATTGAAGAAACTTCCAAAGTTTCAAAAATGGATATTCATGTGCATAATTTTAATTTTTCCTATTTTGTTGTTTTAGTATACTTTAAACATAGAAAAAAGTTTCTCTCTTTTTGTCTTTTTTTTTGCTGCAAGTGTATTGAACACTCACTTTTTCCTTCACAAACAAATGCATGAGCTTGAATTGACAGAAGGCGAATGCATTATGAGTCTCAGCCACAGCATAAGTGTACCCCCCATTCTTCTCAAAGTTTTGACTAGTAGTTGAAAGAAGCTGTGAGAATGATACTAGCTTGCAATCATTATTCCTCCCCACTCCTGAACTGCAATCTGAATGCACCATGCAGAAGCCCCTCTTGAACTCTTGCTCCAGAGAAGAAGAAACAGACTCACCACCCAAGGAACTATCTGTCCATGGTCTTGATCTTGCCTCATCACTATTCCAATCTAGTACGTCTCATACTACCAATGAAGCTAAGAGTTCTTTTAACCTCAGACCCAACTTGGCCTGCATGAAAGGAAGGTTTATCCAGCGTTCTCGTTCTGCACCATCTTTATTATTTGCTGACACGGCGGTAGATTTTGAAGAGCCCTCTGAACCGGACAAGTCATCAACTTTAATAGTTAGACTATCTTTTATTGGTGTTTTCTTGTATGTGGCAACTGGGGTAGCAGTGTACATGATTACTGGGAGTTTCAGGGGCACTACCACTTTCAGGCCTTTGGATGCTGTGTACTTTACAGTGGTAACTCTCTGCACTATTGGATATGGAGATATCGTTCCTGACTCCACTTTTACCAAAGCCTTTACATGTGGTTTCATTTTAGTGGGTTTTGGATTTATTGGTTTTCTGCTGAATGTGTTGGTTGCACACATTTGCGATACACAAGAGGCATTCTTATTGAACATGATGGATGAGAATCGATATAAGAAAATTCTCAGGATGTATATAGTTGATGAAGAGAAAGGAAGAATGAGGATAAGAACCAAAGTTTGTCTGGCTTTGGCTGTTGTCATTAGCTGCATTGCTATAGGAACAGTCACAATGCACTTTGTTGAGGACCTGAATTGGGATGACAGTATTTATCTCTCCATTACCTCTGTTACAACGGTTGGTTATGGGGATATTTCTATCAGAACAGTAGCCGGAAGATGATTTGCGATTATATGGCTTTTGGTAAGCACATTGGCTGTTGCCAGGGCCTTTTTATACCTCACAGAATATAGTATTCACAAAAGAAATCGTAACATGGCAAAATGGGTTCTTCAGAAGAAGATAACCTTGTCAGATTTGGCGGCTGCAGACCTTGATAACGATGGATCAATCAGGTATGTCAGGATGTTTATAGTACACCTCCATATAATATCTTTCCATATTATTTTCACTTGTATAAATGGATTACAGCAGAATCAGTTCGTTGTTTACAACAATATTTATAATAAGTCGAAGCCTATTTAAAAAAGCAAGAATGAATAGAATACTAGAAGAAGTCCTTAGCTAAATCCTGTTTTAGCCACTTGGTAAATAGTAATAAATTAGGAGTAATGATAAACTAGCAAACGGGAGCCCTGAGTAAATCAGTTTACTTGAACATTTCTAATTGTTTTAGCTTTACAAATTACAGCTAAAAAAGCATGATGGGCACAGAAATTAAAGGATCCTCGTAATCTCATACCAGGATTCATTAATATTTAAAGACTGGACATGTGCATATATAGTTTACCACCGTTTCAAAGGACTATTTTATTTTAAATAAAAAAAAAAAAAAATATCATGCAGTACAACAGGATAAATAATCTTTTTCACCCTTGTCCCAACACTCCACTGTAAATTTGCATCTTCTTAGTTAAAAGTCCTTTCACATCTCTCTTATGGCCATATGATTTCACCCTCTTCAGTCTGAAGTAACCAAAACAGCATAATGACCTTAGGAACTATCTGTAGCTGAATGATTGAAAAAGGAAAATGAACTCAGTTCAAATGCCAAGTGTTTGGTTCTCACGATTAATAGTGACATAATTCCACTATGGTTGGTTGACAATGGCTTCGAACTGTATGTTGCAATATAGAAACTGATGTCCTAAAGGCATCAAAACGACTTCTCGGGTTGAGCCAATAGGTCTCTACCACATGCAAAGATTATACAATAATTTAGTTCAATAGAGAATACTGACTACTGAGTTATCACTTTTATTCATTTTTGTTAAACATTTTGTTTTTATTAGTGCAGCAAGTCCGAATTTGTCATATACAAGCTCAAGCAAATGGGGAAGATTACAGAGTTAGACATTCAGCAAATAAGTAAACAATTTGATTCCTTGGAACATGGCATGTACGGCAAGATTACTCTTGCTGGTCTCATGGAAACTGTCTAATTCAAACATCTCTTCTAAAAGGCCGCAGCAGTATACGAGACTACCACTAATGTAGAGTGTATCATGTTTGCAATCTTATCCTGTGAATGGAGCGACTGTTTTTGCTACTGAAACCTGAGACCATCATCAGGCCACAAAGATGTTAGCTCATCACTTATTATGTTTTGGTCAAACACTAAAAGTGTGATGCACATCATTACCAACCATTTGCTATCAGTTGTCCATACGCATGAAATACGGATACTCAGTGAATAGAAGCATTTCCTTTACTTGCACCAACACTTGTGAAAATTGAAAAGCATAATATCACGGGTGCCCACTATTATTCTTACTTTGTATGTCATACCTCAATGTAAAAAGAATACACAATTTGGAATTTTGTGGTACTCTATTCTGAATAATATTTGACAAGTTTCTTGCGTAAATGGGACTGCCCATCTGAATGGCTCCCTCTATGATGAGTACCGTTAAACATCTTGGATTTCGCAGGTTTGTGAGCAAGTGAATTTGTGATAGTAGTTAAACATACCATACTTCAAACTAATACGTTTTAAAAATCACGCAAGGGACCTTTCAGATGCAAGAAAACTGCTGAAGGTGTTAGCATAATTATTACATTAGTTCACAGAAATTTTTGCAGTCTAGTTATGAATACATTTTTTGTTCTGAACATTCAACAAATCATTTTCTGCAATTGAAAAGTTTTAAACTTGTAGTGGCAACACAGCCTTTATGTAACAATTAGGGTATGCAAAATGGTAGCATTCATCACGATAATAGACTTAGAAAATCAGCAGCTAAAACAATAACAGTAATATCAAAACAAATGAATCGGTCAGTAGTGATTAATAAATGAGTTAATTTGTCATCTATTCATACCAGTTGATGAGTGATTAAAAGCATAATTTACTAAAACACACACACACACACACATTTATAGAACTGTCTCATTAGACTCCTAAATGACATCACCAGGTCGTCAACTTCGTATCAATTAAAGTTGTACTTGATAATAAAAACCAAGAATGTTAAAGGTGAAAAAATTCAAAGGCTAATATCTGTCAAAATTGTGATCAAGGACTAAAAAAAATCTGACAAAGTTTAGAGCAAAAAGATAGTATAGTAAACCTTATAAAATATGCGAATCATGGAAGTAATATTTAAAACCAAAAAAAGCCAACCTTTTAGCCTGCCTGGAACAAAGTAGATGCATGATTAAATATCTAATTCCTCCCGAGTCATGACAACAACAAGAAACTTTTAGGGGTAACCTGCAAGGTAAAGTGATGCTGCATTACCATACACAAAAAGGACATCTCATGGAATCCTCGAAAAATACTTCATCATTACTACGTTCATTTAGGAGACAGATTAAGGTCAGAAAAGTTTGAAATGCAAGTTAAGACAATGGACAAGCAACTTCACTGGGCAACTCTTAGTCCTTACTTCTAAGGCCAATTTCTCAATCTGCTGTCCTCTATGATCAATCATATGATCACAATTTGTAAAGAATAATGCTAAATTAAGATATCAACATCTCTTTCATCTCGGATGTACCTTTTTCTGTTTCCACATTAAGCGATTAAGGGATACAAGAAAAATTTTGCAGACCTTTTTATGACGAATAAAGTTAGTTCTCACCTGGATGTAGAAGATGAGTAAAGCAAAACAAAATTTATCAGATCCTCAGTTTTTCCTCCTTGGTACTTCTAATTCTGTGAGATTGAGAATTGAAAAGGTGTTATATTACTTTTCTTCTTCGTAATATGAATATTCATAATAATTCAAAATCACCAGAGAGAACCTACTCTAAATTGATTTTCATAGTTAAATCTTCAAAGGAAACAATAAGAATTATGCATTGATCTATCAAAGAGTTGTACCTCTGCCTAATCCCATGAATGCTCTCAAGGAGTTCAATTGTTTGTTGCAACCTGGAATTCTTTGGTCTCTCTTCATTATCAACTACCAAGGCTGAGACGTTCAAAACAGTAACTAGCTCAGCTTCAATTTCACTCAGTTTTTTATCTATCCGTTCCATGAAATCCTCATAAGAGGATATTTCTGACAACTTTCTGGCTAAATTGTCTTCATTTGAACTTCCTATACTAAGGGATTCCTGAAGATTCTGAATCTCCTTATCATCCAGTGGATTTCCCTCACTTTCAATAGAAAGTTGCACGTCTTGAATATTGTCGAAGTCCATCGTTTCAGGATCTGAGTCATCCTTAGTGAAATCATTTTGAACTTCCTCCTTTGGAGCAATAATTCGAACTGGACTTGAAGCATCTTCTGTTATGTCTTCAATGTTCACAGTATTTCCAATTAGCTGACTTTCTTTGAAAGATATTGCCTGAAACCACAATAGATTTCTTTCATTGTACAGTTAATAAAAAATGCACATTTTAAGTAATAGCAACATTCACATACAGATCAAGAGAAAGAATAAACATTATAAATAGACGCAAACCAAAAATATAATTTTGAAATACATGAGATATTCAGCACTAACAGTGTGGGTTGACAGGTATAGTTATGCCCATCAGTCAGTAGAACATACAGAAATATAGATTTAAGAAAGAAAATTGAGACCATCACTAAAGGTAATCATTACTTATTTATTTTTTAATTTCTCTAGCATAAAGGTTATACGTGACCTACATATTAACAGCTTATAGTTTTGGAACTACCAAGTTACATGGTCTAAAAAGCTTAATTACCAAATGAGAATATATGAAATCCAGTTACATGATTTAACATCTTATGAGTTTTGTAGCAATGTAAGATGTATATACTTTTATGTATTTTGAACTTGCAAATAAATGCAACTGTACAAACTATAAAACTCTATACAAATATTATGTTGGGGTTTGCTATGGAACTCTCCATGTTCAGACTAAGCAAAACCACAGAAAAATGATGCCTTCAAATAATTTCGCGACAGATAAATTCAAAAGCAGTTTGGTCTTTTGCAATATTGAAGTCAATGCCACCCCATCCATCCACTGTCTTCCTGGACACTGATAATTTTCACATGGTGCATACTATAAATGACAAGCTAGTAGCAAATGAGGTGAGGGACATTCACTGAACTGATAGAAGGAACCCGCTTTTCATCATCACCTTCTACAAAAGATGTTGGTTGTAATACTTTGACTGCAGATAGTTCTATACACGGATACAATCAATTCTAATAGAAAAATTCAAAGGGGGTACAGAAGGATATTTCCAAAGTGCATTTTTAACATGAAAACATGAAAGTTATTTTGGTGGTTTCATTGAAAAATTTGCAATTTACTTATTTTCCATAGCTAGTACAATTTTTAATTAGAAAGGAACAGTTTACAGAGAAATAACTTATACAAACAGATGAAAATTGGGAATCCTTCTCAAATGACCATAGAGAAGGGAGTGATATATGCAGACAGAAGAAAACAATAGCCTGAGAGGCATATATACGAAGCAGCAACTTCGACGACACCGGGAAATGACTAATGTTCAATATATAGGACACTACACCACCTTTGATGTATACAGATAACCAATGTGACAAAAATCTCAATTGAGAATTAAGATTTATAGAATTTACACTATAAAAACAATTTTGTTACGGTTTCCCAGTAATAACATCCTTCACAATAGAATTCTAAATAAGAAACATGTATCTACAGTTAAAATAACTAGTTAAGTATTATGGAAAACAAGCCTAAAAAAAGAGTCATGAATTACTAATAATATAAGTTGTTCCTTTTCAATTTCTTTTTTAGTTTTTTATTATAGTAGCGTTTAGCCAAGAATAGGTGTTGACTCATTTTCTTTACTCATACTCAAGCCACGTCCGATAAGTATCATGCCCAAAAATTGTAGGATATGGCAACAGAGTATTCTGCATAGGTATCGGTGCTTCCTAGTAGGTCCACAGTTCCTTCTGCAGATGCTCATGCCTTTATCTGTAAACAATTAACAACTTTTCCGAAAACACTTGAAATAAATCCCTTCCTCAAACATATTGGCAATGCATTAGATTAAGAATCTAACACTCTAATGATAGGAACAATTCATAACTTACTTAACAAAGGTGTTCTCCCTCAAATGTATTGATATTTATGATAATGATGGCATCATTGTCAAAATGACAAAAGAAACTAAGATTGTAAAACAAATGAATTCACTTTACCTCACTTAGCTTTGCTGAAAGCTCATCAAGCAATTCAATGCGTCTTTTAGACTTGTCTAAAGCCTGCAACACCTTCTTCCTCTGAAAAAGCATTTCCCTTGCGTAATTTTCCTCCCTCTTTTGAATACTTATAGCTGCCTGTTTTTGAAGCTTCTCTGCAGCTTCTGATAACCGCATAAGCCTCAATCTAGCATTAGTTGCTGTTAACAACCACATATCAGTTTTGTATTAGAAAAATACCAATCACTCATTCAACTTCCCCCCCTTTTTCTTCTTGTTTCTCTTCCTTTTTCATCATATCACTATCTATCACTTTTTCTTCCTATTTCTCTCTCTCTTTTCCATCCCCAATAACCCCATTTCGAGGTGTGCTTTTATAAAATAAATAAACCACCAATCTCAACCTCAAATAATTGGCCCCTCGCCTAAATAGTTCCTAAAGTAATAAAATTGTTTAAGCAGACTGTGAAGTATTGAATATCCATCATTGTATTGTCTAAGTTTGTGTATTTCAGTACAGTTCAGAAACTAATTTGAACAAATTTTCGATATTTAAGGACTACATAACACGATTTTAAATACCTCTTAACCTACTTAAGCAATTTTTCTTACAAAACTAATACTTTCAAGGTCCAATTGGTGAATTACTCCTTTATATCATTTCAATATAAGCCTCAATCCTCAATCTTTACTTCACGAACCCTTTGTACAGCTGTTCCGTTATATTTCTTCCAGTAAGAATTGTAATGAAAAAGTGAAAAACTAAAACCTTAATCATACTCATGGGCCTGACTATAAAGGGTGTTTTTCGGAAAACATTAATTCAAATAGAGAAACAAAGTCAGAATGAAAGAAGGTAGCAATGGCTTGAAGAAGAACAATTTGAAATGGGTAGGGTAGGGTTACCCTTGGCTCTGGTGGCGTCAGCCTCAGCATGAAGGTGATCAAGTTGAGAACGCAGTTGCTCTGTGTTGATGACAACTGGAGAAGAAGAAGAAGAAGAAGAAGAAGAAAAGCAGCACGTGGGCCTCCATGAAGGAACAGCCATAGCCATAGCTGTCACTCTAACACAATTCATTATCATCCCTTTCTCCCTTCCACTCTGCAACCTTACACTTTCGAACAACTTCTCATAACCAGTTAAATGGATGTGTTCAATCTAAGGTAGATTCATACGGAAAATGTCAAATTCAATATTTAGTGAAAACAATCTTCACTAAACCTTAAAACACATGTTAAGATTGGAGCCAAATCAGTTTATGTTAATAACATTTTTACTTCTTGTCAGGGTCAGGAATCTAGAATGTTACAGAATTAATATATAAAGTTTTTTTTATTGTAAAATAAAAGTTAATAAAGTGTACAAAAATCATGATACGAAGATATCTCAAAAAAAAATTAAAATTTAAAAAAAAAAATATATTACTTTTTATCCTTTTTCTCTTTCTTTTTCTTATTATGATCTTAATTTAATAATCATAAATTCAAGATAAAGCGTTTCAATCTTTAACCCTCTTTTTGGTACAGTCAATTTATTTCTTGGTACATAATATACAACCCTTACTTTTAAAACAAATTTTCCCTTAAAAGGAAATAAAAAGTACAAGATTCTAAGCAAGAAATATACAAATATTTAAAACAAAAACAAAGGAGCAAAACAAAATAATCTTTATGTACAGATTTGGCTAAGAGTAAATATTTTTTTCAAAATTTCAAATTTAATTTCAAAGACTCACCTTTTTACTAATTTCATTTTAATATCAAGTAATAATAAAATGTCTAATACCCTTTTGTTGAGAATGAAATATTGCAATAATAATCTAAGATTCAAATGTAGATAGAGAGGGAAGAGAATGATATCCAACAAAGATTTTTGCTTTTTATAATGAATTGAAAGAAAGATTTAAGATGATACATAAAATGATATAAATGAAGATTGTGGCAATGGATGAATGTGAGGAAGTGAGATTGAAGTTAGGAAGTCTAATCCAACCAAAAGCACTCAAACATGTCAACAATTTCATGCTGCTGTAAAGAGTTTTCACTTGTCAAACAAAGAAGGGTAATCATGAACCCAGCAAATCCTGCTTCCCATCCATTTTCTGGTCAACACAACAACCATATTTAGCAATTATTTAAATAATTCATAAATTATTTCATCACAAGGGAGAAAAATATTCACTTTAATTAAACTTTTAATTTTTCTAACACAAGTGAGAGGATGTAATTTATTAATAATTTTAAAAAAAATTATAAAATTTAATGTAGTATTTTTTTAAATGAGGTTAATTAAGTAAAGTAGTTTAACTAAAAATTGCAGCTTGTAAATAAATGCGATCCATGGTCAGTCAAGTCAAGGGAATGACCATGATTCTAAACTTTAGTTTTCAACAAAAAAATTATTTCTTTTTATCTTTATATCTAATAAAAGTGTATGTTTTATATTTGACTAAAAATATATATATATATATATATATATATTTGTTTGTCAATTTTATATTTATTTATTATAACTTCTGATAATAAAAAGAGGTTGGTTAGTGTTATGAGTGTTGAATGGGCGGTGGTGATTGTTGAGTTTGCACCAACCCACCCATCAAAAAGTCTTTGCTTTACCAACCATCTAAATGTAAAAATAATATTAATTTTAATATCATTAAGATTTTTTATATTTATACAAATAGCCATTCTATTTATTAAGACTGGCCTAATTATTAAAGGAGAAAAATCATTGGTGCTATTAAAAATAATAATAAAGTTAAATATTATTAAAAAATGAATTGAACAATCTTTAAAATTTTAATATAGTTTCTTTGTTTTTATATATAGATTTATGGTTTTTGTTAAAAATTAATTTAATCCCATTAACAATGTATATTCCGCTACCCTATTATCTAATCTCAAATTGTCATGAAGAGTAAATTAATTGAATGCTGCAATATTTTACTTAAAATATTACAGTTAATATGTTTAAACTCTCTTTTTATTTATCATATTTTAATATTTGAAGAAAAATAGTTATAAAATAACCATTGAATGGTTAAAATTTAAGGTAACATATGCCTGAGATTTGTTATGTCCATATTCAATCCCAACACAATTAACAAAGATTTATTATTTTAAAAAAAGATAAATTTAAATATCAATTATGTTCAAAGAAAAATGCATGCCATCTATTTGTAAGAATGATAACATGATAAAGTTCAATTTTAGCATTTCTACTATTAATAAAAAAAAAACCCGCTAAGAATGAATTGATATGGAACTAAAATTTAGAATATTTTTTCGCAAAAGAAAAAAAAAAGCTTATCTGGTATTAAAATGACATTGTACTTAATCAGATAAACTAACTTATACTTAAATATATATATATATATATATATATATATATATATATATATATTAATTTACATGTATTATCATTTACCAGTATAAATTAATTTTATACAAAAAAAAATTATAAGAAGGATTTATGATAAAAACATCACATTATCTATACCTATATAAGATGATTTCTTTTTATAACGTTTTTCAGTGTATATAATTTTTTTTATTTTAATCTTATCTATTATATCTCGTATAATGGAGTATTTTGTCATGCTGATTAAAAAAATAAAATTATTTTTTAATTTTTTAAATTAATATTATGGGACAATTTTTTATATGCACACTAACTTATAACTGTTTGCTTAATTCCTTATTTTAAAAAAAAAAAACTTAAAAAATTAAGAGAAACTAAAACTATAGGAAAAAAATATTCATTAATCATAATTTTTTTTTTAAATATTTTTTTTTCAATTTTAGTTCATTCAAAATTACTTATATATATATTAATTTTTTATGATAGTAGAAGTTAAACAAAAGAAAAAAAATACGGATATACATGTGTAGAATGTATGTGTTTCCGCGTTGGATGGTTATAAAATCATTAAATCCCATTGAATTTTTGCGAAAAAAAAAATAATATATAAATTATTTACTTTTATTTTCTTTATAAAAAAGTTGAGCTAATAAAGATGTGCTTCTTTTTCATATTATTAAACTGCCTACTTTGAAAAGACAAGACAATATAAGATTTGCATCAGACCTATAATAAATTAATCAATATTTCATTATCATTATCATTATTATTTTAAAAAAATTATATTTTTAGAGTCTCCTAGTCTACACTGACATAAAAAAAAGTCTTTAATTTCAATCCTAATATGAAATGAATCGAAAAGGCAAAAAATATGATTCCACGAGCCATGTCTACAAAAGCAATCAAACTGGGAATAAAAATTAAAAGCTGTTTTTCTACCTTTTATTATAATATATGGTATAGATATTTTTTATAATAACTACATGAAATCTAGCTTATTACTTTTAAGAATGATGTTTCATCATCACAGGAAAATAATTTTTTATTAAAATGAAGTAATTTTGAAATTATATCATATATGATACACTTATAGGTTTCATGAAATCAAATTAGGGTTTGGTACTTAAGATTTTGACCATCCAATTTGGGTGATTTTGATATGATGCGAATGTGATAGTGTGAGCACATGAACACATGATAAGGCATAAAAAAGGAATGTGATGTCAAAACCCACTCACCATCATCAACACATACATAGATACCCATAGACATAGGCATAGGCGTGATCAGGAACGGCACAAGTTTTTCTTTCTCTCTGCATTATTCAATTTACATTTTTCATTTAATCAAATATTCAATTTTCATTTTTTATTTAATAATATTCATTTTTTATTTAATTATAATCATTTTTTATTTAATTATAATCATTTTTCTATTAAAATACGCAAGAAGAAGAAGAATCAACAATAGCAGCGAAAGAATCTCTCGTACGTGCCACTCTGCGGTCAAATGCCGGTGCCCAAACGTGCGACACGTGTAAGCATAAACCTCCAAAATTACACTAGCAAAATGCTTATAGTCGGAAATTTTGACTAATAACACCCCTTCTTAACAACGTGATTAGGACCCTTCTCTCTCCAAAAATAAATTTCTTTAACAATCACACTAATTATAATTTTGTTTATATATTAATCTCGTTGTCTAAAAATACTACAAAACCACACCATCATATACTATCCTACCAAACCACATACGTGGAGCTCGAATGAACACACAAAGTAAATTTAAGGTCAATGTTTTAAATTGTTTTTTTGTTCTCAAAACATTACAAAAGCAAGCCAAAACCTTGTTACAATTCTTGTATTCTTAACATCAAATATCTTATATTGTATAAAGAGAGAAAGTTCTTAGCATGCAAGCATTATTCAACTTGTTATTTTCTTTGTCCTTGATTAGATTCAAAATGATTAAATAAATCATAAATTAATAGGGAGTGCTTTCAATTAAATGAGAAGTCGCTATCAACTAATAGGCAATAAATCTTTCAACCAACTCACTAATAATTATCGAATCAATTGCCTTTTAAAGACTATTTTTTTTTGCCTCATGCTGATTCCTTTTTATATTTCTTTTACCCTCTTTAAAATATGTCAAATTGCACATTGTATGAACAGGAAAAAAAATAGAGGGGCATGGTATTTTTAAGATTTGAATTCGCAATCTCAGGTCATGAGAAGACAACTTTATCGTTTTCTCAAGACAAAAAAATGTATAAAAGATATTGTTTTGAACAGTGTTGAAGAGTTGATGTAAAATATGAATAGATGTTGAGTGAGAATATACGATGTACTACTATTGGATCAAGAAATCACGCCACATGCAGAAGAAGCAGGTATAAGAATTGATTATTATTTTTTATTTTTGAAAAAGAAAAATTGATTATTTGCTTTAGAAAAAAATGAACCACACAGTGAGTTTAGAAAGATTAAGATAGAGAAACACTCCCCAATTAGCTCCAAACACTAAAGTGAGGGTGCAAAAGTAGAAGGAATAAAAGCAAAGAAGAAAAACAAAGTTCTAAGCCAAAAGCTCCCTTTCCCATAACAAGCAACCACATGGAATTTAAGTCTTAGCTCAAATATCATTCTCAAAGCTACCTTTATTTTTTCTGGCTCTTCATCCTCCTCCAAAACCTTCTCCTTCTCCCATTTCATCTCTTCCATGGCGAATGAGAAGGATCGTTTTTATGACCCTTTTCATTACAACCACCATGAACATCAACTCAACCTCTCTTCAAGCTTTCCATCCTTTAGGGACAACAACTCTGCACCAATCACCACACAAAACTTTCAAGGCTTTCATCACAGTCCTTCTCATCATCGCACCACTTTCACTGACTGCTTACATGGTTCCATGGATTACAACACCCTCTCTAGAGCCTTTGACATGTCTTGCTCATCATCTGAAGTCATCTCCTCCATTGATGAAAACCCCAAGAAGCCTGGTGCAGGAGACTCAGCAGGGATCAGTGGGAACCAGTCAACACCCAATTCATCGGTCTCCTCCTCGTCCAATGAAGCTGAGGCACTCGTAGAAGAAGACTCAACCAAAAGCCAGAAGAAAGATAAGCAACAAAAAGGGTGCGAAGAAGGAGAAGAAAAGCCTAAGAAAGAGTAGGTTTAATTACTCTATTCTTCTTTTGCCCCTATTTCCTTTTTATTTCCGATAGATCAATGGAGGGTGAGAAGGTTTTTTCCAGTACACTTTCTCTTTTTCTTCCTTTCAACACACGAATAGGATCTGATTATCATCTAATTAATTAATATATCTTATTTTCTAGATGTAAATAGAATTTTTGAATTTCTTCTCTCAATTACTATTTACTAATGCAATCATATCATGTCCATATATCATTCCGTGTCTTTTCAGTTGTTTATGACTGTTAGTGTCTCTTATGAAATGAATTTGGTCAATCAATCTTGTCTATTCTATACTTTCTTATACTATATATATAGTGCCGTACGTGAATGCTAGACATTATCATGTAGGTTTTGTGTATAAAATGGAGAAGTAGTGTGGAACAATCATAGGAACTTAACCCTAAAATAATTGCTATAGGTTTGGTGTGTTACATGAGCCACACACATATATGTTGCGGTGAATTTGACTGATATTTTGGAGCGTTTCAGGAACAAGTCTAAAAAGAAAGAGAAAAAGGCAAGAGAGCCTCGTTTTGCCTTCTTGACTAAAAGTGAGATCGATAACCTTGAAGATGGATACAGATGGAGAAAATATGGACAGAAAGCAGTCAAGAATAGTCCCTACCCAAGGTTCATTATTTTCCAATTTTGAAATTTCTTATATCTACATAACGTTTCAGAGCAAAAATGATGAGGCCTTGTTTTTTGTATGGCTGAAAAAAATTATTAAGGGTCGTGGAATTTGTGCGCCGAAATCATCATATATGCATTGACACACAAAGTATTTTGTTTGGTTATTATTGTCATCGATGTAATGATTCATATCTTGTCATATATTAAAGCTTCGCAACGGCTTGTTTCTCGTTATCTACTAACATACAGTGAAAATGATCACAATATTATTAGTTCATGGCAATTATGTCTCATCAATTACACATGTCACGTATGAATATTGAATCTGACAAGAGTCTTTATTTGTCATGCAGGAGCTACTATAGGTGCACCAGTCAGAAGTGCAGTGTAAAGAAAAGGGTGGAAAGATCATTCCAAGATCCATCAGTGGTGATCACAACATATGAAGGGCAACACAACCATCACTGTCCAGCAACACTAAGGGGCAGTGCAGCCAGCATGTTGTCAGCACCTCCCTTTTTTGGTTCCTCTTACATGGGCTCAAGCTTACCCCAAGATTTTCTTGCTCAGTTGCTTCCAAGTTATAGCCAAAACGATCACCCAAATCCAATGTTCCACCAAAACCTTTCCCATAATCTTAATCTCCATCTCCAGCAGCAACAACATCAACCACACCAACACCAGCACCAGTTCCAACTACCTCGTGACTATGGTTTGTTGCAAGACCTACTGCCATCATCATTCCCAGCCAAACAAGAGCCATGAACTTACTGAAGAAAACTTGGTGCATGTTTTGATTTATTTATTTTAGAAAAAAAATACTAGTTTTATATTTCAATACTGGAAAAGTTAATATGTTTTAAACTTATCCGTTATTAAAATTTACTATCATTAAACTTGATATTTTTTTTTAAGAAAAGCCATTATTTTTTCAAGATAAACAAAATCAAACATGCACTAACCAAATTCTATTAACAAATGGTGGAGTTGCAGTGTATATCCACGTACACTGTCTATATATTTATGCAGTAAGTAGTGGGTTCTTTTTGCTTGATTATCTCCTCTCTTTAAGTCATGTATGAAGAATATTTGTATGGAAATGGAAGACAGGCCTATATATGGTAGTTGCTGGGGATCTAATTAAGAGCATTAAATGAGTACTTTGGAATTACTGCAGATGACATTGATCTTGATTATTCTTAAATGCATATATAGTTTGGTAAATTTTGTCAAAAGTGTCAGAGATGGACGGTGCGTTTTCCATTTGAGTACTTTGCAAGTTGCAAATATAGAGGAGGATTGAAATGTATGAATTATCATTGTCAGTGAAAGGTATTGACAGGAGTAGGTGATGGTTTCTTGGATCACTAACACAGTTAAAAGGGTGGTCAAGAAGAGTATGGTGCTAGAGTACCAGAAACGGAAGGTTAATAACACGATGGCAACTTAGCTATTCATTAGTTCCTATTTTTATGCTCCTAATTTTTTTGTATTAATTGGTATATATATGTCAAACATTTTGCAGTTCTTATATTCAAATGATGGGAGAATTAATCAAGAACATGTATATGAGTAAGGTTGTTTGAAGGGGAACCGTGTGTGTGTATATATATACATATATATTGCGGCGTTTGAGTTATAGTGTATGTGCTTGCGTGTGTAACTATACTTTATGTAGTGGAGAAATACCTAACTTCTAAGATTGATGTGATCTTAAGGTACTAATGTTACTTGTCCTTCTTTTTTTTTGTTTTGATGTGAAACGAAATGAAAGAATCAACATAGCTCCAGATGATTCAAATGCAAGCTGAAATTAGCTATGAATGTCTTTGAGAAGAATAAAGAAATTGTTAGAGAATAAGTCCTTTTTAAGAAAAAAAAGTGAGTGATATCACATATAGCACTCTTGCTTTTATCAGATCCATGGGATTTAAAGATAGAAAGGAAGGGAAAATGAAATTGAAGTTTTATTTCGTCATTCGTAATTTCCCTCAAAGAACCTACTTTTACTCTAAAATTTGGGTGAAAGTGTGAACTGTTTATACTCAAATATTATATACTGTTTCATTCCTTTACAATGCTACTTGCAAACAAGGGTCTGCTCTCCTATTAATGAACATTTCAAAATAATATATGTCGTGTTATATGAACACTTTCACATTATACAAATATTGTAATATCCTAACAATTAGATAATTTATAATATTTTGTTTTTCTCCCTCTCTCTTCGAAATATATATATATATATATATATATATATATATATATATATATATATATATATATGTGTGTGTGTGTTTTATATTAATTATTTTTGTAATGTGTCATGTATTATTATATAATATAATTTATAAAACTCTTGGGGTCTCTATATTTGTGTTGCATTGTATTTTTGGTTTGTGTTCTGTGTGTACTTGGTAGTTTGTAGGTTATATACTTCTATTATCATGTTTTTTTTTATTTCAAATATGGTGATATCTCTTTGACTTAAAGTTCGGAATATTAATGTTATATGTGGAAATTGAAACTTTTTTCCTTAACCGGAAAATATGATAAATATAATTCTTAATGAATTAAAGGAGAAAAATATATTTAAACTACTTTTGTCCTGGACTTCTAAACGATGATGTGGAATTATCATTACAAGAAAATCATGAAATAGAAACCAATTTTTAGAGATCAAAATAATTAGTTACAATAGTAACTAAATTAAAAACTATTTTAGAAACTAAAAAAAAAAATTGGTTTCTAAATTAGTTTTTATTGTTGTTAAATAGTTTTTAAATTGGTATTGTACCGTCCCGTATCCGGGCGTTGACAAAGTCAAGGTCAAAGTCAACGACGGGATCAAAGTCAACATAAGGCGTCGCCTAGGTGAAGAGACGCCAAGTGCCAGCGTCGCCAAGAGGAAGCGTCGCCAAGGTAAGGCGTCGCCTAGGTGAAGGCATCGCCCAGTTAAGGCGTCGCCCA
>Ga0123342_1004262_pt1 | contig 22015 bp, 14 predicted proteins | sample Turbeawhitnodule_FD_89960 | JGI IMG/M metagenome (GOLD analysis project Ga0123342, IMG submission 89960) | Root nodule microbial communities of legume samples collected from Mexico - Turtle bean Mexico white nodule | ecosystem: Host-associated > Plants > Roots > Nodule | place: Mexico: Nepantla...
TCCAAAGACCCACACTTCGAGTACATATCCACCAGCGAGGTTTTCGCGACGGTTCCGGAATCAGCACCGGTTTTGAGCATTTGGGCATGGACTTGTATCCCGAGTTGAGAAACATGCAAGAGACAATAATGGATATTGTATGTGATGTTGTTGTACAAATTCAAAAAAAATACAATTTATAATTTAGATAGGTGAATTCAACTCAAATTTCAAAATACATTTACACAATTGCATATCTTCTATGTATGTTATTTATGTATCAATCCTACTGTATATCTACTATATATGTTATTTATGTTTTAATACTAAAAACACAAGTTTATGTACTTCAATTTTATAAAATTTAATCTGCATATATAATCAATTTAATTATTTTCACAAAACATAAAATTCTTAATAGCTACGTTTTTAATTTACTGTAAATGGGTTTATACCATACTGTTAAAATTCAATTATGACAATGTTACGGTTAATAATAAGTATTTAAGAACTCAGTAAGATAAATAATCACTTAAATATAAATGTTTTTATAAAAATAAAAAAATAAAATTAGATTTTTTAATATATAGAATATTTTAAGACAATCCGTCATAATTTATTTAAAATAATAATTAATGATAAGAATTCAGATAAAATATTATTGTTATTATATATCTTATATATTTATCAATTTCCATATAATATAACATAAAATAATAATATAGTTGATTTTTCCTTTTTAAATTTTTTTATTGCAATTTTGTTAAATACTAATTGATTTATAAATTTGTGCTATACTATTTAAGAAAATTTTAATTTATTTATACATTCTATCAATATTATATTAATAAAATTCATATTATTTCTAAAAATTTATTCCATATAATACACACATATGTATATATATATATATATATATATATATATATATTATTTGTTAATATATATTATTTTGACCTTTTATCATCAAAATATGTTCTACAATATATTTTTTATCAAATATTAATTTATTATTAACAAAAAATTGTTATGCTATAAATGAGAAATATATAAATATGTAAAAAATTGTGTTAATAATATTAGACGGTAAAATAAGATTTTTAGTCTAATTTACTCATGTTATATATCTAATTTTTTTTATCATATTTCAACACGCCATCATAGTAAATAAGAAAAAAAATTCTATAAAAAAAACTAAATATTATATATTTGTGAAACATTGAAAGGAATGTGTTATATGTAAGAAAAAAAAATATTTGTTAAACTGTGTAGGGAAAATATTGTTTATCTATATATTTATATAAATGTTATTATTGCTAACTATTATTAAATGAAAAATTATATATTTGTGATAGTCTCAATCTATTTTTAAATGAAAAAAATATGACTAAATTTAATACTTATTTAAAAAGAAAGTGTGTGATTTTGATGGGTAATGAATGATACTATTCCATCCACTTTGACATCCAAAAAAAAAGTATTATTTTAGAAAAGTTATAAAATAGTTATTTTTTACTATTAGTGGATGAAAGAAACTTTATTCAATTTTTATAACTATCAATCAAACTTTTAAGAAACTATGGCAGTTATAACTTTTAAAAAATTATCATGCAAAATCAACAAACATAGTATCTAACTATTTCTTTTCTCTCTTAACAGTTGTCAAGCTTTCCAACATCATGTGTGTGTGAATGTGGTTTTAGCTGCACAAAATGGAAATACAGCAGACTGCAAACATTTCATTCATTGAAGGACAAAGTGTCCTATTACTATTATTGACATCCAGTGAGTGAAATGGGGAAGAGATGGATGGTGACTAGGCTCAGAGCCTCAGACTTACATTGATAAGAATACAATGTGGAACTTCTTGAGTTGAGACAACAACATGATGTTCCTTTCTTCCCCCTTTTCTCAACTAATGGAAAAAGAATGTGAAAGATATATGAATCCACAGGTCTTGTACTGTTGATGCTCCCTCATCAACTATCAACATTAGATGTGTGTAGGATTTCCACAACTAACTTTCAATTGTGTTATCAGTTGTTGGTTATTATTCTTTGTTCTTATTCTGAAGGAAAAATGAATGCAATTGGATTTGTTGAGCCCTTAAGCAGCACTCCTCCACCTGAAAATTGACTTCAAGATATGAAATAACTGCAGGAGATAAACATGACTGTGGAATTCAGTCATAATCTACACACACAGCAGGACAAACCTGTGATTTATATGTCTTTGACAATAAATCTCCACATTCTCCAACAAGTGCTCTTTCCCCTCCAGCAATTCTGGCTAATTCTGAAATAGAAACATCTATTTCTTCTGCCTGAGTTTGACAAAGTTTTATCATCAGTGCAAAGTGCATTATGTACAATTTAACTTAAGAGGATATTAAGTGTATTTTTCTTCAACTGACATTTTTAGACAACCTCATCTTTTGAACCCTCTATAGTTATTAAAAGTGGTCCAAATCGATCAGTTCAACAAATTGAATGGAAAATCGGAGATGCTCTTAGTCTTGTGTATGGTTATGGTGACTTAGAACTTATGGATGGTCATCCATCAGGTCCACAACCCTATATAGTTATTACATATAAAGATTTGACTTAATTTTCTTAGTATTTATATCAATTTATTGCTTAGTATATTACATAAATTGAATATATATTTTATTCTTACCCATTCAACCACAATTTAACCAATAAACAGTGAAGTGACCTTCACCGATTTAATTACTAGCCCAATTTTGACGACACTGATTGACCCTTTACCCTTTTGGCTACATCACTAAGTAAAAAAAAAAAAAGCAAGGAGGAAGCTCAATTCTTTCATTTTGTCTCACCTTCGGCACGAATCTTTGGATGTTGGAAATCATTGTTTCCAACATTTTCAATGCTGAATTCAGAGCATCCCCCACCTCTCTGACATCAACCTGTGGCATAATATATTTTTGTGAGTTTGACCCAGACAATTCACAGTGAATAAGCATAACAGAAAGATAATAAACACTATTAGATAACCAACAAGCATGAGATGGGGATTAATAATCATACCCTAACATTTCCACCAACTGGAAGTTGCACTGAGGCATTCACTAAAGCCTGAATTACTTCAGTAATCGAGACTGAATATTCTTCCGTCATAGTAGACCACTCATCTAGATATGGAATCTGTAATTTTATCCAAGGAAATATACAAATTACTTGTACTGATTATTACTATACATATATATAATTAAAATGATAACTCATAAAGCATATTTGAGAAGAAAGGCTCCTTGATCAATTGACTAAATATCATCACTATGATCCACTTCAATATACACCCATACACACATATATTGATAATATGAGTTGGGTATGTAGGAAGGAACAGAATATAGACATATATAGATACCACAAGAACTCAACAAACAATTGTCTTCTTTTCACGGACTGGAAACATTGCACTGAGGACTTAGTAAAAGTAGCATTCAACAAGAATATAGGCATATATAGATACCACAAGAACTCAACAAACAATTGTCTTCTTTTCACGGACTGGAAACATTGCACTGAGGACTTGAATGCAAATTCATAAAAGTAGCATTCAGAAGTATTGGTAGCCTTACTTGAGTTTCAAGAATTCTTGTCAAAGTCTCTGATCTCCGTAAAAACTCCAGCTCTATGCGTTTCTTGTTTACAGAATCACGCATTTCTGATATTGTCATTGCTTGGGAATATAGTGCTTTCTGCAAGGATCAAGAAGAGGAAAAATAACTAATAGCTTAATGAAGTGGATTAAATTGGACAAGATGTCAAATAGTTAAGATGCCAATTGAAAATACTGAGCAGAGATGTAAATGTGCAGAAGTTCTGTATAGTTAAAGAAATACTAAGACTTACTACATGAAGTTAAGTTTATACTCCTCCAAAAGGCCATATCAATTTTGAAAAAAATATAATTTGAAATAAACACGACTCCAATGTCCAGTAAATAAAGATGTGATGGAGTACACACTCAGGTAATCAAGGGAGCAATCAAAAAATGTTATTTTCACTTGTGGAAGTAGTTTATGAATATACTCTAATTTCTCTGGAGCTTATTCTAAAAAATGCTTAACTATGTTCCTTACAAAAAAGAACTACTGTACACTAGAAACAGCTTATAAAAAAACTACACACTAGAAACAAATAGAGACTTATGCATTTGTATTCTTTGTTGTTCACTGTAGCTAAGCTTTATTCGGTTGGAGCCACAACACCACATCACACCTTGATTGCAGCCTGCAATGGCAGTAACCAATCACATCCAGTAGTCACAACAACCACAAACTAACTCACAGCCATGATGTAAGGTGCTCCAGGGGAACAAAAAAATAACAACAATATCTTTCAAGGTACACAATCAATGCCCTTTTAGCATTCCCCCAAATCCAGTTTCGCAGTGTAACTATAATAGTGGTTCACCTTCCCAATTATGATCATAAAACAAACTGCCTAGCCAGATGACTGCAATGTTTTGTCGTAGCATCACTATCACTACAACATTTGTAATTTATTGCCAAGTACGAAAGTGAAAGGGTGACTAACCTGGCTTTCTACTTGCTGAGCCTTGGTCGTGGAGTGCGCTCTGGCATTGGCAAATCTCCATTGCAAATAACGATTATATAACAATCTAATGGAATGCATATCTTCCTGATGACCAGACCCTTTCTTCCCTCTCCTTACATCCACTGATGGCTTTAAACTCTGAGGAGGAACAGGAGGCAAACTAAGCCCCCCTGACTTAGCTAACTGATTTCCATTCCCATGCTGCTTGGAGACTGAAGAAGGAGGCTGCTTCTCAGTTCCAGAAGAAGGTAAATTGACCGACCGCGACAAAGGGGAAGGGTGGCGAAACTTCAAGTCCCCACCATTGCTACCCCCAATTTTCTCACCCACAGACAAATTGGACTGAAGCAACATATCTCTATCCACCAATTCAGGAAGTGACTGAACACTGCAGTTCACTCCAGAATCATCACTGGAACAAGCAGCATTAGGTTTGGCCTGATTCAACCCACTGGCTTGCATCAATTTCTCAGCAGCAGAGGCCATGCCATTTGCAAACCTATGATGGTGATGGTTACTAGGGTTATGGTGTTGTTGCGAGAGTCTATACCTTGAAGACACGTAAACCGAGGGAGTGGGAGTGCCAGGCCTAGAAACACAAGGTGTGGAGTTGCCGCTGCCGATTCTGCCAGAACAAGATTTTGAAGGGTGCGGTGGAACCTGTTCGTGTCCGTTGTTGTTCTCTTTGAAAAGCTTCATGGAACGTTGTTGTTTTCTCTGAGAGACAAAACATCCCATTGAAGACTGGGTTTCGGAGTTCTCGTCGACGGGGGAATCGGGCTCCAGCCGCGGGCGGCGCTGAACGGAGGGGGACATGAACCGGGAGCTGACCTCTCGGACCCTGGGCCGGCGCTGGTGGGGAAGCGGAGGAGGCGGCGGAGGGGCTGTGAGATCGGGGTTGTTGTTCTCTTGCATGATCTGAACCTGCACCATGAGAAACCCGGAATGGATGAAAATGAAAATGGAGCAGCGGTGGGTATGGAAGAATCGGAGGAGAAAGAGATGAACAGAAGTTTTGAGTGATTGGGAGAGAAGAAGGAAGGGTTTGGATTGGAATGGAAGAAGAAGTAGCCGTTGGGAATATGTGTTTACGTTGTTGTAACGGTTCTAATTTCAAATATCGATAAAGTTTTTTTTATTATGTTAGTTTTGATTGTGTTATGCTGTGTGTGTGGCGTCGTTCGTAATGGGTAATAAATAATGCCACTTCTTTCTCGTCAAACTTATTTATTTGTATTTGGGATAGGAGCCTTTCTCATTCTGCTATGGCTACCCTTTGCTTCATTTATAAAAAAACAAGGTTGTTAATTTTCATGTGATGGTCAGAGTGAATTGGATAAGGAATAAGAAAATTCGTTGCGTGATATATCTTATAACTATGGTCATTTTATCTTGTACATGAATAAAATATAAGATTTTTTTTTAAATTTACTTGTGTAGTTAAATAAGGTGACTTTAGATGTAGAGAGATTAAACTTGACAAATTCTGAATCCACCTCATATATTCTCCCTTCACCTTCGTATTACTAAGTTGCACCTAAACTTTTATATTCCTCTTCAGTCGCATTATTGCATATTTTTCTTTCAGCCGAAACATTTTGTATTTCATGTTCGTAAAATATTTTTTTTAGTTTTGTACTTTATTTTTACAGACTTTTTCTTTAAAGTTTTGTGACTTTTAAAAATATAAAGAAAAAAAAAGTAAATAAATAAAAACAGAATCATCCTTAGTAAAAATACCAAAAAATTTATCTCAACCACCAAAATTTATCACTGTAAATAATTATATCACTTAAAAATTAAAAAAAATATATCATGTTTTTCATCATGAAGGGAATTGTACGAAGGTGTTGAAAGAATTAGCCTTAAATTTTTGGCTTTGACCGAGAAAGAAAGTTTAAGGCTAATTTGACTTTTCAAATTTATGATTTTTTTTGCCTCTAAAATTATATTTTTAATTAATTTATTCTATCTTTTCTTCATAGTCCACACAACAATATTCTTTTGTAGTTTCGAAGAGTATTTAAAAAATGTGTTTGGTAACTTGCTTGTGCAAAACTTATGACAATCACTATTTATTTAGTGTCATCTTTTAATTAGATAATCTTATAATTTTAATAAATAAAAAATAAAATATTCATTTATTTAATAATAAAAAAAGTAAATAAATTATTTTTATTTATTTTAAAATAAGTTAATATTTTTTACCACTATTTTTGCACAATAATACACATATATATATTTAAATTATTTTAAAAAATAATAAAACTATAAAAATGGCAAAACATATAATTACTTCGTCTATATAATTCTTTAATACTATTTTTACAAAATTATATATATATATATATATATATATATATTAAATTGTATTACTTTTGCTAAAGTTGCCGTTTCTGTAAAAATATTAAAAACATAATTAGTTTATTCTAAATCCTCCTTTAAACTAAATTTTACAAAATGTAAACCCCATTCTACTCGAACACAAATAGACATCTGACTGTGATGAACGCCCTGAAAATTTACAGTGACGAAAATCCAGCAGCCCAAGTAATGGGCGTCTGTGGCTGTATAAGGACTCACCCATAGTCCATGATGTATTTATGTTGTTATATAATTTTCCATGACTGTATTCATTTTGAGATGATATAATTTCACCGTCACAATGGTTGGGTTGGGTTGGGTTGGGTGAACTAAATTTTTGGTATGGTGGTGAGATCCAAATGATAAACCTCCAAACTTCATGGCAGAGGTATATATGAACTGCATGGATGCTATATCTGCCGAGATGATGATGTCCAAACTTCAACCTAATGAGATTTCACATTCTGAATCGTACAACTTGTGTGCTGCCAACTCCTACGAGCTATCTATGAATTGCGTGACGGAAATTCTGTACAAAAAACGCATTCAGTATGTCGTCTGGAAGGAATCATGACGAATAGGGGCTCTGCCCATGAAATCCCGATCTTGTAGAAGTAAAAGGCTCCGCTGTCAAAATCAAGACAAACAAATTGCAATATGGTTAATTTCAAAACAAAATTACTTCATAGAAATACACTTAAAAACACTCGTTAGCTTAAAAAAAGTCAAGAGTTCCAAGAACATGGATGAAAAATAATTATTTGAAACACTTCTAAGTACAAAATATACTGAATACTCAACCTACAAGGATGTACAGACACTTCTAAATGGGGTCATGCATAGCCGTATCCTACATTGCCCAAATACTTTAAATACTTGTGTTGCATGCTATAAAAAAGAATTCACTTATACTTTTTAAACATATATACTGATAGAAATTGGAATTCCACAATAATTAAACAAAACTGTAGCATTTTAATAACGTCTACAAAATATACTGAATACTCAACCTACAAGGATGTACAAACACTTCTAAATGGACTCATGCAGTAAGGGTGGACAAAAAATTCAAAATTCAAAATCTAATCCATAATTATCCATATCCATATTAGTTTTCATCCATTTAAATGGATTTATTTCAAATCTAAATCCATATTTTTGGATTTTAAATCCTATCCATTTAATTGAATATGGATTAGATATAAATTGGATACATTTTTGGATTATCCAAATTGCATTTTGGGATAGATTTTGACTTGGCCTGAGCCAAGTTATGCTAAGACAAACTAGCCGATGTCGAACATGCTAATGTTGAGCCGAACAAGCCCACACCAATGTCGAGCTGAGCAAACTCGGGTTGATGTCGAGCCGAACGAGTCCGAGTTAATGTCAAGTCTCCTGTGCCCAGGCCAATGTCGAGTCAATTGGGCCCAAGCCAATGTCAAGACGATCGGGCCTGAGCCAACGTCAAGCCGAATGGGCCACGGTCAATGTCAAGTGGAGCGGGCCCAAGCCGATGTCAAGTCGATTGGGCCCTGACCAATGTCGAGCCGAACGAGCCCGAACCGAGGTAGAGTCTCCCGGGCCCGGGCTGATGTCAAGTCGATTGGGCCTAGACCAATGTCGAGCTGAACGGGCCCGAGCAGTCTCCCGGGCTCAAGCCGATGTCGAGTCGATTGGCCCCAGGCCAATGTCGAGCTGAGCAGGCCCAAGCCAATTTTGAGACTCCCGGGCCCTAGCCGATGTCGAGCCGAACGGGCCCAGGTCGTTGTCAAGTCGAGCGATCTCGAGCCGATGTCGAGTCATCAGGGACCGGACAATGTCGAGTGGAGCGGGCACAAATCGATGTTAGAGTCGATTGGGCCCTGGCTAATGTCAAGTCGAGCGAGCCCGAATCGATGTCGAGCCGATGTCTAGTGGAGCGAACCCGAATCTATGTCGAGTCGATTGGGCCCAGGCTAATGTCAAGACGATTGGGCCCAGGCTAATGCCAAGACGATTGAGCCCAGGCTAATGTCAAGACGATTGGGCCCTGGCTAATGTCGAGTCGATTGGGCCTTGGCTAATGTCGAGTCGATTGGGCCATGGCTAATGTCTAGCCGAGCGAGCTCTAGCCGATGTCAAGACGTCCGGGCCTAGATTGATGTCTAGTTGTTCGGGCCTAGACCGATGTCGAGTCGTTCGGGCTCAGATCGATTTCGAGTCGTCTGGGTTCATGCGGATGTCGAGTTCGGATTCAGATCGATTTTTAGTAGAGATGGCCTGGGCCGATATCGAGTCGAGCATCCCAGGCCGATGTTGAGTCAAACGGGCCCGACCCAATGTCGAGTATCCCGGGCCCGGGCCAGTGTCGAGTTGAGTTGGCCGGAGCCGATGTCGAGCAGAACAGGCCCAGGCCGATCTCAAGCCAAGAGGGCTTGAGTCGATGTCGAGTCGTTCAGGCCGGGACAATGTCGAGTGGAGCAGGCACAGATCGATGTCGAGTCAATTGGGCCCTGGATAATGTCGAGTCGTCCGAGTTCAGGTCGATGTCGAGTTGTCCGGTATCAAGCAAAGCGGGCTCGAACCGATGTCGAGTCGTTCAACCAGAACTGATGTCGAGTAGTTTAGGCCCAAATCGCTGTCAAGTCGTCTTGTCCCGGACAGATGTCGAGTGGAGCGAGCCCTGATCAATGTTGATTCGATTGAGAGCCCTGGCTAATTTCACGCCAAGCGGATCGATGCCAAGTCGTCCGGGATCGGGCTGATATCTAGTGGTGCGGGCCCGGGTCGATGTCGTGTTGATTGGGCCATGGCTAATATCGAGCCGAGCAGGCTCGAGCCAATGTTGAGTCGTCTGAGCCCATATCTATGTCGAGTCGTCCGAGCCCGGACTGATGCCGAGTCGTTCGGGCTCAGACTCATGTTGAGTCGTCCTGGCCCGAACCACTCTAGAGTCGTCTGGTCCCAGACCGATGTCGAGTGGAGCGGGCCCGGATCGATGTCGAGTCGATTGGGCCCGAACCGATGTCAAGTTATTCGGGATCGATCTGATGTTGAGTGGAGTGGGCCCGAATCGATGTCGTGTCGATTGGGCCATGGCTAATGTCGAGCCGAGCGGACCGATGTCGAGTCGTCCGGGTTCGGACCGATGTTTATTCTTCCAGGATCGAGTCGATGTCAAGTGGAGCGGGCCCGGGTCGATGTCGAGTCAATTGGGCCCTGGCTAATGTCGAGCCAAGCAGGCCTGAGCCGATGTCAAGCGTATCGGGCCCGAACTGATGACAAGTCGAGCGGGCCTCTGCTATTGTCGAGTTGAGCATTCCCGAGTCGATGTCGAGCCTAGCTGGATCGGGACGATGTCAAGCCGAGCTGGCTTGGGCCGATATCGAGCCGAGCATCCCAGGCTAATGTCGAGTCGTCGGGCCCACGCCAACGTCGAGCCGAACTGGCTAGCCCAATGTCGAGCTGAGCAAGCCCAACTGATGTCGAGTCTCTAGGGTCGAGGCTACTGTTCAGAGGTCTGAAACCAGGCCAATGTCAAGCCGAGCGGGCTCGAGCCAATGTCGAGTCTCACGGTCCCAGGCTGATGTCGAGCCGAACGGGCCGAGGCCAAAGTCGAGATAAGAAAACCCGGGCTGATGTCGAGCCGAACAGGCACGAACCAATGTAGAGTTCATTGTGCCCAAGCCAATGTCGAGCCGATTGGGCCTTAGCCAATGTCGAGCCGATTGGGCCTTAGCCAACGTCGAGTCTCCCGGGCTTGGGCCGATGTCAAGCCAAATGGGCCACGATCGATGTCGAGTGGAACAAGCCCGAGCCGATGTCAAGTTGATTGGGCCCTGACCAATGACGAGCCGAACAAGCTCGAACCGAAGTCGAGTCGATTGGGCCTGACCAATGTCGAGACGATAGGGCTTGACCCAATGTTGAGTCTCTCGGGCCCAAGCCAATGTTGAGTGGAACAAGCCCGGGCCAATGTTGAGTCTCTCGGGCCCAAGCCAATGTCGAGTGGAACGGGCCCGGGCCAATGGGCTCGAATCGATGTCAAATAGATCGGGCCCAGGCTATTGTTGAGTCGATGGGTCCAGACTGATGTTGAGTGGTCCAGAACCATACCATTGTCTACTCATCCGGTCTTGGACCTATGTCGAGTCGTCCGGGTTCGGGCCGATGTCAAGTCGTCCAGGATCGAGCCGATGTCTAGTGGAGAGGATCCGAGTCGATGTCGTGTAGATTGGGACCTGGCTAACGTCAAGTTGAGCAGGCTCAAGCTGATGTCGAGTCAACCGGGCCTGGGCCATTGTTGAGTCGTCTGAGCCCGGACTAATGTCGAGTTGAGCGGGCCTGGATCGATGTTGAGTCAATTGGGCCCTAGCTAAGATCGAGCCGAGCGGACCGATGTCGAGTCAGTCGGGCTCGACCCGAGTTCGAGTTATCTGGGCCCGAACTAATGTTGAGTAGTATGGGCTCGGGCCGATGTTGAGTCGTCTGGGCTTGAACCGATGTCGAGTGGAGCGGACCCGAATCGATGTCGAGTCAATTGGGCCTTGGCAAATGTCGAGTCGAGCAGACCGATGTCGAGTCGTTCAGGTTCGAGCTGAGGCTTATCCGTCCAGGATCGAGTCGATGTCGTGTGGAGCGGGCCCTGGCTAATGTCGAGCCAAGCGAGCCCGGGCCGATGTTAAGCCGACCGGGCTTGGGCCGATGTCAAGTCGAGCTGGCTCTGGCCATTTTCAAGCCGAGCATTCCCCAGTCGATGTCGAGCCTAGCTGGCTCGGGCCGATATCGAGCCAAGCATCCCGGGCTAATGTCGAGTCATCGGGCCCACGCTGACATAGAGTCGAACGGGAGTTGAGCAAATCCGACCGATATCAAGTCGAACGGGCCCATGCCAGTGTCGAGTCTCCCGAGCCTAGGCCGATGTTGAGTGGAACGGGCTCGGACCGATGTCGAGCCGAGTGGGCCCGAGCCAATGTCGAGTCTCCCGGGCCCAAGCTGATGTCGAGCCGAACAGGCCCAGACCAATGTATAGTTGAGCAAATTCGAGCTGATGTCGTCGAACGAGACCAGGTGAATATCGAATCTCCTGGGCCCAGGCCAATGAATTTTAACATGTCTAGGTCATATCCATGCTTCCTAGTCCTATTGACTTCATCAATTTTTCAGTGAGAAACACAATTTTAGATAAAACTTACCTTCGTCGTCTTCATCTCCATTTTGACTAGTAAAGAATGGGGTGAGGTAGTTTTTATCAATTGCTGTAAAAGATGCAGCACTGCAACGAAGAAGCAAAGAGAAATTAAATTGGCAACATCATTATATACCTAACCCTATTTGCAGTTTCAGAACATAGACGATACCTCTTGTGCAATTCTTTTAGCTTCATCTTGATTTTGTTCCCTGAAGATGACTCTTCATTGTAAGGAGGAGCAATATAACCATTTCTTCCATCAAAATTCTTGCAAAAAAAAAAAAAAAATTTGAAAGATTATCCATTGTCAGAGTCATCTTGGGACTGTCAAAATTGAGTGATCTAATTTTGAAATAAAACAAACAATTTGATAACAAAAATCCATAACAGGACATGAAGTCTTAAAATTCAAATTACACACAACAAGAGCTTTGCAAATGTCATGAAGCATGTTTTGCTCAGCCATCAGTTTAGCATGGGATAATTATACCAAACACTTGCTATTGGTAGGGCATGTTTGGAAAGTAGAATTCTATCAGCAAGGGAGTTTCTTTTTTGTCTCTCTCAACAATCAAGTGGTCGTTAACATTAATTTTAGATGCAATTAATTCATAAACATAATCATAAGTTCAATGCATGCTTCCACTTCTTTCTACATCAAATATAGCCTATTATTTCTACCAAAAAAAACAGTTTTCCTCCCTAAAAGGAAAAGTTATTTTTATACATAGTTATAAACTAGATCCACTTAAGTCTTAGACTTAAGACCTGTTTGGAACTACAGAAAGAAAATATGGGAGGGAAGAAAATTATGCAATTTGAATGGGACGGAAAATGGAACGAAAGAAAATTTAAATTTATTTCTAAAAGTCAACTTTTCCCTACTTTTTTCTCTCCAACAAAACAAAATATCCGTTTTTATTTCCTCCTTTTCTTTCCTTCCACCCATACATAGCCTTAGTCAAGAAGAATTCCCTTCCTGCATGTTTCTGCTAATTAAGAAAGCAAAAGACCCTCATGCTAAATAACTATCCCTAAATGACTAAACCAAAATGACATATGCAAGACTGACTGGCAGAAGTTACAATTAAATTTGTAACTTCATCTTCCAAAATGACTAAAGCCAAGCTACTATTTGGTCTTTCATCTTCCAAATATTGACGGGTGATGCCTACAGATGCAAATTTCAAGGTAAAAGACATACAAGAAACTCCGCAGAAGTAGAATAAACACACAAAATTGTCTTAAATGGCATTATTTGTTGTAAAACTTACTGTGACAGTACCAACTGAAGCCAAAGGGCTATCGTCATCACCACCTACAACATCTAGAGCTTCCAGCATGGTACCTGTTGAACCACCAATTAGCAATACCTGAAAAAATAGTTTGAGGTTGAAATTACTGCTCAGGGATGGGAATTAAACAAAAGCTCGGGGTAAAAGTTTCCTACCTGCTAATGACCTAAATAAGAAAATTAAATGAATTGGACAAATCTTTAACTACGCATCACTGATCTCATATTACTCATCCACCTCAAATTATTATCTTCCCTACACTTAGTTTTTGCCCTTGTAGGCACTATGTATGCAAATAATATTTACAATGTACACAATATACAACATCGTCAAGTACCTTACACTACCCCTTATTTATATTTTACAGTAATTAGCTTAGTGAATGGACAAGAGTGTGCCTACCGTCAAAACAACTATTGCAGTAGTTGCAGTAAAGATGGTCTGTCCATGTCCTTCTGGAAGATCATGAACGGATTGCAGAGCAAGCGCAAAAGCCATTGCACCTCGAAGTCCTATTCACGTGCACAAAGTGAACAACTTAGGCATGGCATTATAGAATATGCCACAGGCAAGAAGTAGTTTATTTTATAGACAGAATTAATCAATCTTTCACCGTAAATTCGAAGATTTAAGTTTTGTTGAATTTCTTACCACTATACCAAAGTGCCTTCTGATATTTTGGAGGTATCCTTCGATGACTGGGTCTGACCACATTTACCAAATAAGCACAAGAGAAGACATTTGCAGCCCTGCAAATAGAAACCCAAGAATATAATTTACAACTTCTAAGAGAAATGCAAAAGTATAAATATGCTTAAAATGGCATGCAAATATTTATACTGAAGAAAACTATCCAAAATGCCAGAAATGAGCATGTGCCACAGTAATCAAGACATAAAATGATATCAATCAGTATAAATTAAATACCTTGCAATTCCGATAAATATCTGAAGTGGTTATTATATGGGTTAAGGAAGAAGCACCAAGAAGAAAATAAAATGCTAAGGTAATATAAATGACATATCACAGCAGTTCCAATTTGAGGCCAAAAAGGATACAATGGAGAAGAATATAAATCCAACATGTGACCAGCTATGTTGCTCCATAGCAATATCAAAGCCCATGTATATAAATCTGTACAACACAAGACAAAAGGTGTGCACATCATTCAGAGGAAATGTAAAAACACAACAGGGTAAGTACCACAAATGAAATCCTCCTTACACAAATGTTTCAGCTAAAGATGATATCAACTCGAAAAAGGCTGATGCAAATCTTTGAGAACTTTGTGACAAATTGGAATATGCATAATGCTTCATGACCTAAAAAAAAACAAAAACAAAACACAAGAATACTCATAAAGATGTCTTAACATGGACATGAAACAACACAAACTATATATATGTGTGCGTGTGCGCGTGCGTGTGGATGGACCAAATTACACCATGTAAGTTATGCCAAATGTTACACCGTTCAATATCCTTTGCTTGGATCATATTCTTTTAAAAGTCACTGTTAGATTGAAAGTTTCTATCACATAGATCATTTATACAAAACTTTATATTAATCTAAAATTATTTGATGCGCCTTTTATATAGATTAAGATTGACGTAATGCATTGCATACTTTTCAAAATATGCTAAAATATGAATAATTTAATCATCTTGTTATTGTGTCTCAGTGTTAACAAAATAGACATGAATAACCACCATGATATTAAATTATAATAAGCTTGGATTGACAAAATTCACGTTTTATATAAAATTATTAATAGTGTAACTTACACCAGTGTACTTTAATCCCTCCTCATATGTATACGTGTAAACAATATGTACTTACTATTCCAGTGAACAGTATTGATACAATACCAGACAGACCAAGGCCTTCAGCAAGCATGTACCTAAAAAAGAAAATATTTTCGTATTGATTTACATCATGAATGAAAGTTGAGAAGATTGTATGAAAGTTATGAACAAAGGATCCAAGAAGACATCTTACGAGAAATATGGGAAAAGGACAAATAGACAGCTCTCCAAGTTCTGAAGGCTGAATGGAACCATAAAATTCTTCTGATCAGTTTATTCCAAACATGATGGAATCATCAAACAACAAATCTTCCCATCAAAACTAATATAAAATACTTACTTGTCAATATCTAATCCTGCATACTTAAATAGGTTCTGGTAGTCAAGGTTTCACAACATATTTTTACTTATAAATCTGACCAAAATGAGTACTACAAATATATAGAACAAGAATGGATTTCAAAGGATATCAAAGCAGATATAAATCCAACTCCAACACCTGCAAAATCACCAAATGAATCACAACTAAGGAATAGCATCTGTGATGCAAAAGTTGACAAAATAAAACTAGTTCCTTAGTGAGGCTCCCCCACTCCCCTGAACCACAACCTAAACAGAACATTTTATAAAGACTGACCTGCTGACATTGACCCTACAAAAGTCTCCAAAAACCGAACAACCACCATGAATAAATTTTGTCCAGATGGATCAGCTTTAACAGATGACATTGTCCTGCAAAGTACGTGCTTAAGTTAAAAATGAACCTTAATGATATTGGTCTACTTCAGATAAAAGCCATATACTTCAGACATTCAGGTACCTGTACAAAGAAATAGCCATCTGCCCATAACACAAGAGGGAGGATTAAGACAAAAGAAAAAACAAAAATAACATTAGAAAAAACAATGAAAAAGATCAGCCAATTAGCACTATCTATCTTTAACCATATCTGCACTACAGAAAAAAAAATTATGTGCATTCTCCAGCAACAGGAACTTACTGCATCATTCAAAACAGATTCCCCAAAAACCAAGGCGTATAGATTGACATCAGTGCCCAGCTCCTGCAAATAACAAAGGTGAAGTTCCATGTTAGAAATTAAATATATCATAAGATATAGATTTATTGTGCATATGCGGTCAGGATTAAGATGAAGGAAAACAGAAGACGAGCTCAGATAGAAAATAGGAAAGCACAAAGTTTAGTGGTCAATAGCAAGCTAGCCACTATGGGCCTCAAATAGCAGCCAAAGTAGCAACTTTTACAAGATATAGCAGCACTACCATGATAAAGGCTTCAAAAAGGTATTTATTTTACCCCTATAACTAGTATTATCACCGGTGGATGACAGAATGGCAAAATTCAGCCATATAAAGATGCCATTGCAGCCTATGGCACTGCTACAACAGACCTTCCTTCACAAATTGCCTAAGGCAGTTGGCAAGAAATTCACCACACCAATCCACCATGGTGACCATGTTGCTGCAATTAAACAACATTTGCCTCAAACATCATTCTTTGGGGTTTTTTCGGGGTAAAATATTCCACAAGTTACCATTGTTTTGACCTTAATTTTTCACACTTTATATGACTACTTATCCTATTTCCATTCTTTCTTATTCCTTTGAACTTGCCAATTCACATTCTGCTAATTTTTTATTCACCCTAGATTGATGGTCATTCTGTGTGTAAACTTTACTAATGATTTATCCGGAATTTCTTTAATTTTGGGGGTTTTGTTTATTACTTATAAGTGTCGTATAAATTATTTAGTTTGTTTATAATATATATAATGGAGGTCATCCCACTCTTGCTTTTATGGACCACTATCTCAGATTGATAACTACGGCACAAATCTCTAATTTGATTCATAACTAGGCCATTTCATCCAGTTCTTGATGAGATGGTGAAGAATATTATAGAATTGTAAAATTTTAAATTTTCCTCACTATGGCTTCATGTTATTTTCCTGTTACGTACTATTAATGAAAATATGTTCTATAATGATATTTTTTGTCATTCATAATTTATTTATGGCATTATACCAAATGTTTATGATAATCTAAACCAAGATCTGAACTTGTGTGAAAAATGTAGAAACATGAGCAAAAAAAACAGACATAGAAGGGAATGTTAATCAACATGGCTATTGACATTCCACTGCCTTTTGTATTGGACATGCATATTGGATTAATGAACCTTATGGCTCACAAACTAGGATATTGAAACGTGCATATGGACTAACAGACTAAAGGTATAAATGGAAGAATTACAAAATAAAGAGGAAAATCACCTGAAATATGGACAAAACAGTAACAGGATCAGTAGCTGATATAAGAGCACCAAACATCAGGCACTCTACGAAAGGTAGCTTATACATTAGAAAGAGCACACCACCAAGATAACTGCAGCATAGATGAAAAATAATAAGCAATTAATTGAAAAAATTCCTCATACAATCAATAGCACACTATGGCAGCAGTATAGTAGAATAGTGGAGTGGAGAGGAGCTGCCTTGAACCACTGTGGGATTCAAATAGCAGAGTGGTTTTCAATGGCGACCATTGTGGCTACTATAGCAGCAAAAATGGATTTTTCTGCGGGATAGCAGCACTACCATGATACAGCCTTCAAAAAACCCATTGTTACCCTAGAACACCATTTTGTGGGGGTTTTCAGGTAAAATATTTCACAAAAAAGTAACCTTAGTTTTGACCTCTGTTCCTATACATTTTTTTCACGTGTTCTTTCTTCTCCTTCCTGGGTCACATTCGGATAATTTTTATCTAATTTGCTATATTCATTTCCTATTATTTTCACAACGATATTTCATGTTTTGACATTACTATCATGTTATTATTGTTTCAACATTGATGGTGATTGTGTTTAACTTGTGAGCTATCATTTATCATGAATTTCTTTAATTTTGGGCATTTTTTTATTGAGTATTTATGTGTAGAATACACTTGTAATATGTATTCTAACTAAGCTTCTAAAACCTGCAATTGCAATTTCAGCCACAAGGTCAAAATTCTTAGGATCACAGTGACCACAATTATGACTGCATTGACCGCATTTGTCAACAGTATAGCACAATATCAAGGATTGCAGCGAAAATACTACCAGTACCATGACCACAATTTGAAACCTTCATAACATTTAAATGGTGGTCATCCTGCTTCCCCTTATCTCTGGATAGCATTTTCAAAGTTAGTCGCTAAGAACCACTATCAAATATTCAAGATTGATAAAGGTCTGTCTGGATGAGTTTCTCTATAAACACATAAGAAGAAAAAAACTTAAACTTACATAAAAGAACTTCCATAATTTAGCCTAATAAGAACGCGTACCAATTACACCAAAAGAGAGGTTAAAAAAAACTTACACCAAGATACCCGTAACAATTGAAGCTATAAAGGTGCCGAGGATAGCAAATGTGACAATTGCTCCAAAATTCGAGAAAAATGGTTTCTGCAAATGAATAACACCATTAACACCAAGTCAAAAGGCTTGTCCTAGAGAACAGAAGACTTGTTTGGGTAGAGGCAAAAAAGAGTTTCTGAGAGCTTCTCTACTGGAAATATAGAGGGATTCTTTTCTCGGTAAACAAATTCTCAAAAGACGTTCTAGCTTCGTATCCAAACAAGCTAAAACACATGTCTAGACAAAAGAGCACAGTGGAGGAACTCACAGGTGCGAGACTGAACCCAGACTGAGTAAGAGGAGTCAAGAAAAACACGAGATAGTGTAGCCACAATACATGATTAAAACAAATAACTAAAAATTCGAGGAAAAGAAAACAATAACAGTATCTATCAGAGGATATAATATGATAGGAGGTAGCAGGAACAGGAAGAAAAACTCCTCGTGAAAATTGAACCACGCCCTGTACAAATTTCACAATCCAAATGTCAGCTCAAGAAAATAAATTCAAAAAACCAATAACAGAGTTCATTATTAGTGAAAATAACCTGATACTAGTCTCGGTGTCTGAAATGTTTGCCAGAATGCCAACAATTAACCCTGGAGAGTGAAAGTTAGGTTTAAAAAACGGGAAAAAAGAAAAAAGAAAGTTCAAGAAAGGAAAGAGAAGGTACCTATGAGAAGAGAAGCACTGGCTTCGGGGATGATGTAAACCTTCTTGCGACGGAGAACGTGGCCGAGGACGAAAGACAGGACGAGCATCATGATCTGCAGAAGGATTCCGACGCCAGCAGCTTGCTGGTCCTTGCCGGGAGCCTTGCGAGTGTCGGCCGGAGAAATTTCAATCTCCGAAGCCATTGTCCTTGCCGAAAGCAATTATCCGATTGCTTCCGATTGCGATTGGATTTCTTGGCGAATCAGAACAGAACGCTGTTCTCTCAACAACTCTGTTCTGATCAGATTCTCTCTTTCAATTCCTTTTCTCCACTCTTCTTTCTTACCTCTACGACTCCGCTTCTGCAAAGAACAATAAATAATAGTAAAATAATAAACACATAATTTAACTACAATATTTTTTTAGTGTAAATAAAAACTATGAATATAAATTATTCACTCTCACGATAATTTCTTTACAAAAATTAATCAGTAAATAGGGTAGAAATTTATTCATCTGATAACATTTTGTATAGTTAAATTTGTTTTATATTAGTTTTTGGCTAACCTTTTTTTTCACCATAACTAATTAACGGTCTAACAATTTCTCCCCACCGTATTAGTCATGTACACCACCACATATTAACAATTTCACCTTCTAGAAACACTTTATATATTTGACTAACACTATTTCTAAGGAAAATGGTAATTACATCAATGGTATCTATTTGACTAACACTATTTCTAAGGAAAATGGTAATAAAAAAATATTACATCAATGGTATCTGAAAATTAATTTTTTTTTGGAGATGCAAGATTTTATAAGTTGAGTTAGATTTAAAGTTCACTTCGTAATATGGTATCAGGGTCATTTCGATTTTATTTCAGCGAATATTTGTTGGACCTATCGTATCACTCACCATTGATTGTTTTGAAAATACAAATCTCGTGAAGCAATTTTATAAGATTGAATCCACTTCCTAATAAATGATAAGTAAATAATAAAATATTTTATAAATATAAGATAATTAATCCTTTATAGATTTTCTCTAGATCTAAGAAAAATAGTTTTTAATTAATTATGAATGGCAAAAGCCTTTGTAATTAGTTATGTTATTAACTATAGTCAAATTTTCATCTTTGCGTGTGCTGCCGAGTCACGTAACAAGAAAAAAGTGCACTTTTGACTTATCCTTACAGTACTGCGTGATAAAAGAAAAGTGATTCTACTTTTAATTTTAAGAACTTTATTTAAGATAAGATGTGTTTTCTTCTTCTTCTTTTGCATGAGGTTGACATGAGGTTGATTGTTTAATTGGCATGTAGTACGATTGTTGAAGTTTTATTCTGTTAATTAATACAAAAGTATTCAAAATTTTAAAATAACTATTGTAAAAATCAATAAACTTAGTGTATATTAGTTTGTGAGAAAATCAAATATATAAAATTTATATTTTGAATATATATATATATATATAGTTATAGTTATAGATGGAATTTATTTATAAAGAAACTAACCAAAATTAAATAAAAAGTGATGTTGAAAACTGAATATTTTTTTTATCAATAGCCTAACATCACTTAGAAATTGATGCAAAAAATAATTTAAATATACATCTATCTTTTCAAAACAAAACTATAATAAAATTTCAAACTTAAAAAGTGACACTCAAATACGACAATTAACTAACTACACAAACTATTTCAATAGATTTTAAATCAACCAATATTATCAATTTTGTTGTGAAAAAAATAGTATTCGAATGTTTTTTCTATACTCATTCTTTGAAAGTTTATTTAAATTTTATTTTGTAGGAATATATTTTAGATAATGAGAATGATTGTATTTTGTTAAAAATAATCTAGAGTTTAAAGACCCAATGAAATAAAAATTGTTCTTGAACCGACTTTAGAAAAAAAAGGCAGAATAAAGAAAATAGTTAAAATAATTCTTTTCAAATTTTGTACTTTAGTAATACCCTAAAGAATAATTGAAATTAAGAAAGCTTTATCTTTTTGTCAAACTAAACACCATTTTCTTCTTATTTATTGACCGGTTAAAAACAGAATAGCTTTTTTTGTTAGATACATTGGTCAACAGTGATATATCTACGTTAAATTTATGGCTATTTTAATAAACAATTTTCTGTTCGATATGATATTTTTTTATAATAATGTAAATTCTTTTACTATACAATGTAAAATATATTTTTGCAATTCAATATATGGGTTTGGTAGAGTTAGTTATAACTACACTTCATGGTTGTGTGGTTGAAGTAGGGAATCAGAGTAGGAGCAGTGGACGAAGATGATTCTGCGCTCATTAGCGCCAAACCTTAGACAGAACACGAGTTCCAGACTCAACCCCAACCACCTTTCAAACATCATCGGAAACATCAAACATTCTTTTTACCACCAAACTTTCAGAACCAACTTTTCGTCATCATCTGTCACTCATTTCCGCCAAGACATTTCCCAAACCAACTACCTAATCGCCTCCCACGTTCGCCGAGGCGATCCTGTCTCCGCATGGATCCTCTTTCACTCTTTACGTCGCGCGCGTGCCGTTGTCGATGCCTACACCTTCACCTCCGTCTTGCGCGCTTGTACTCTCTTGCATGTTTCTCAACTCGGGATACAAGTCCATGCCCAAATGCTCAAAACCGGTGCTGATTCCGGAACCGTCGCGAAAACCTCGCTGGTGGATATGTACTCGAAGTGTGGGTCTTTGGA